>LULQ01000390.1_pt2 | contig 19610 bp, 20 predicted proteins | sample 728091 | NCBI WGS metagenome assembly LULQ01 (sample SAMN03860285, study PRJNA289734) | marine metagenome | biome: seawater column; feature: ocean; material: water; isolation source: Red Sea water column Station 149 - depth 10m | place: Saudi Arabia: Red Sea | collected 2011-10-15 | depth 10 m
ACGAAGGGCAGCGTGGTGCCGGCCGCGAACAGCGCGGCCCCCAGGGGCGGACCGGCCAGCTGGTTGACGGTGATGAAGCCGGTCTGTATGCGCGCGTTGCCGACCGCGAGGTCGTCGCGGTGCACCAGCATCGGGAGCAACGTCCCGGAGGCGTTGTCGGCGAAGGTCTCCGCCGTCCCGAGGAGGAACAGCGCCACCAGCACCACGCCGATCGACACGGTGCCCGTGACGATGCTCGCGACCAGCAGCCCGAGGACCGCGACCCGGACCACGTCGACACCGATGACCAGCAACCGCCGGTCGAGCCGGTCGGTGACCACGCCCGCGGGCAGCGCGAAGAGCAGCTTGGGCAGCCACTGCAGGGTCGCCGCCAGCGCGATCAGGAACGGCGAGTCGGTCTGCTGGGCCACCAGCAGCGGGCCCGCCGCGATGGCCAGCCCGTCACCGAGGTTGCCGGTCCACACCGAGGACAGCAGCCACCGGAAGTCGGTGCCCAGCCGGGCCGGAGCAGCGATCTCGCCGACCCGGCCCGCTGCTCGACGTACGACGCCCGGGGTGGTCCTCACGAGGTCGGGAGGCTAGTCCGCGCGACTCCGTGGCGCCTCCGAGTTTCTCGGTGGGTCATGGGCCACGCCTGGCTGCACATCGACCCATCCCGCGTCGAGCCGGCGTATTGATACGCCGGGTCGGCGGGTCTCACGGACATGCTCAGGCGGGGGTCGGACGGCGCCGCAGGCGACCGACGCCGAGCACCATCACCACGGCCGCACCGACCAGTGCCAGTGGCGTGGCGCTGCCACCCAATCGCTGCGGCACCGCGACCGAGGAGGCCAGCCGCATCGACGAGCCGGCACCGTGGCCGGTGACGTCCACGGCGTACACGTCGAGACCACGCAGCAGGTCGATGGCGTAGACGATGCTGGTGCGGCGCTGGGTCTGCTTGCCGTTCTTGTAGACCGGGACCCACATGGCGTCCCAGACCTCCGAGGCACCCCACACCGCGCTGGCGTGGGAGGTGGTCTCGCGCGGGTCGCTGACGTCGAGGATCTGGGTGCCGCCGCCGTAGAAGCCCACGGCCACGAGGCCGCCGGGGCGGTAGTCGAACCAGTGGCTGGAGCAGAACGCACCGACGGGCAGCGGGTAGGTGCCGAGGTCGGAGAGCTCGACCTTGTCCAGCGGCACGATGCTCCCCGGCTTGCCGTTCAGCCGCTTGACCCACCAGGTCTGGAAGAAACCGGCCAGGCTGCAGTCGGTCTGCTCGTAGTCCTCTTCGGTGACGAGCAGGACGTTGCCGCGCTTGAGTGAGGGTTTGCGGTTCGGCTTGAAGCGCTTGGCGTGGGGGCGGAAGGAGTTGTGCAGGATGAAGTCGTTCCACCCCTCGAGGGCAGGGTCCTCACCGGCGCCGGCTGCCCCGGTGGTGCCGAGCAGGCGCGGGCGGCCCGGCTTCCTCGTCGACCACATCGACGCGCCGTCGAAGCCGGTGTGGGTGCCGACGCCCGCGGCGTCGAAGTTCCACTTGTGCCCCGCCGTGGGCGAGGGGAACGCCTGCAGGCCCTCGGTACGTCGATCCCCGTCCAGCTCGACGGGGGCGTCGAGGTCGCGCAGGTCGAAGACGGAGAAGGTGCCACTGCCGGAGTTTCCGGCGGAGCAGGCGTAGCGGCACCGAGCACCGTCGACGCAGGCGACGGCGTGGGTGCTGGTGAGTCCCTCCGCACGGGCCGTGATCGCAGGGTCGGTCGGGTCGGTGACGTCGACGACGATCAGCTCGCCGCCCCCGACGTTGACGTGCTGGGGGTCGGTCGGGGCCGCAGCGACCAGGTCGACACCGATGAGCACGAAGCGGCGTACGCCGTCGCGGGTGCGGCGCCGTGCGTGGCGTCGCGGTCACGCCCCGAGGGGCGCGGCGTTCAGGCGGGCTGCATCTCCTGGCGAGGCTCCAGCGGGGCGATCAGGTCGGCGGCCTGGGCGGCCACGAGCCGGTCGTTCTCGGCGGAGAGCTTCGTCACGAGGGCCTCGAGCTCGCTGACGCGGTTGCGCAGTCGCGCGTTGTCCGCGGCGAGACGGGGATCCCGCAGGTCGCTGTTCAGGTAGCCGATCAGCGCCTTGGCCATGAGGAGGACCTTCCGGAGGAGGTGGGAGGGGACGACCCGTGATCCGGGCCGTCTATCAGAATCGCACTGGACAGGCGTCCGGTCAAACCCGCGCAGCACGCGGCTGGACCGGTGTGCTAGTGCTCAGCCCCGACCCTCTCAACGAGGGGAACGCCGGGTGGCCCGAGGCACCGGCTGGCAGCCCGGGCAGAAGTACGACGATCGGTTCATGAACGCCACGCGCCGTACTGCCCGCCCGCACCGGTCGCAGGGCTCCCCCTCGCGGCCGTAGGCGTGCAACGAGCGGTCGAAGTAGCCCGACTCCCCGTTGACGTTGACGTAGAGCGCGTCGAAGGACGTGCCGCCCTGGGCCAGCGCGTCGAGCATCACGTCGCGCGCGTGGCCGAGCAGCTCGACGACCTGGGCCCGGGTGAGGCGGTCGCCGGGCCGCTCCCCGTGGATGCGCGCCCGCCACAGCGCCTCGTCGGCGTAGATGTTGCCGATGCCCGAGACGAGGTCCTGGTCGAGCAGCTGCCGCTTGATCGCAGAGCCGCGACGACGCACCCGGGCCACCACATCGTCGAGGTCGAAGAGCGGGTCGAGCGGGTCCCGGCCGATGTGGGCGATCTCGGGGGGCAGCACCGCTCCCCCCGTCGAGACCATCAGCCCGCCGAACATCCGCTGGTCCACGAAGTGCAGGTGCCGACCCTCGGCGGCGCCGTCGAGGCGCAGACGCACGCGCAGGTGCTTCTCGGGCTCGGCGTCGGCCGGCTGGACCAGCATCTGGCCGCTCATCCCGAGGTGGCACAGCAGCGCGTCGCCGTCGTCGAGGGGCAGCCAGAGGTACTTGCCGCGGCGGCTGGCGCCGGTGATCGTCCGGCCGGCCAGCGCGAGCGCGAAGCCCTCGGGACCGCGCGGGTCCCGGCGTACGGGGCGTTCGTGGAGGACGTCGACGGCGACGACGCGGGCGCCGACCACGTGGCGCTCGAGGCCGGCGCGGACGACCTCGACCTCGGGGAGCTCGGGCACCGCGGCTCAGTCGCTGCCGGCGGCGCTCGCGGTGTCGCCGGAGGTGGTGCCGAGCTGGCCGACGATCTCGCCGTACGCGGTCTCGGCGGCAGCCTGCTCGGCCTCCTTCTTCGACCGGCCGCTGCCGTTGCCGTAGAGCTGCTCGCCGACGCGGACCTTGGCGGTGAAGGTCTTCATGTGGTCGGGCCCGGAGTCCTCGATGACGTACTCCGGGACGCCGAGACCGTGCTCGGCGGAGAGCTCCTGCAGGGAGGTCTTCCAGTCCAGCCCGGCGCCCATGGCCGAGGCGGCCTCGATGAGGGGGTCGAAGAGCCGGTGGACCACCTCGGCGGAGGTCTGCATGCCTCCGCCGGAGAGGTGCACCGCCCCGATGACCGCCTCGACGGTGTCGGAGAGGATCGAGGCCTTGTTGCGCCCGCCCGTGGCCTCCTCGCCGCGGCCGAGCTTGACGTGCTCACCCAGCCCGATGCTGCGGCCGACCTCGGCGAGAGCGCGCGCGTTGACCACCGCGGCCCGCAGCTTGGCCAGCCGTCCCTCGGAGAGGTCGGGGTGGGTGCGGTAGAGCGTCTCGGTCACGACGACGCCGAGCACCGAGTCACCCAGGAACTCCAGGCGCTCGTTGGTCGGCAGGCCGCCGTTCTCGTAGGCGTAGGACCGATGCGTGAGGGCGCGCTCGAGCAGCTCGGGGTCCAGCTCCGGGTCCCCGAGCGCCGAGCGCAGCCCGCTGTAGTCGTCGATGGTGCCGGTCAGGGCAGCAGGGCCGCTCAGAGGACCTGACGACGGTCGGACCGGGCGCCGTACTGGCCGCACTCGCCGCACGCGCGGTGCGGGAGGTGCTTGGCACCGCACGCGGGGTTCGCGCAGGTCACCAGGGTCGGGGCGCTGGTCTTCCAGGCCGAACGACGGTGCCGGGTGTTGCTGCGCGACATCTTCCGCTTCGGGACAGCCACTGTTCTCTCCTTGTACCGGGGCCGGGAGGTCCGGCCCAGCTCTGCTTGTCGGGCTCTGCTGGCCGACCCTGCGCTGGCGGGGCCGACTACTGCTGGTCTGGGTCCTGCTGGTCCTGCTGGAGGCCCGCGAGACCGGCCCACCGGGGGTCGATCGGTGCCTCGTGCGCGTGGTCCGGGTCCTCGGCCAGTCGCGCCCCGCACTCGGGGCACAGACCGGGGCAGTCCGGCTCACACATGGGCTGGAACGGCAGCTCCAGCACCACCGCGTCCCTCAGCTGCGGCTCCAGGTCGACCAGGTCGTCCTGCAGCCTGCTGACCTCGTCGTCCTCGTCGTGGGAGGTCTGGTGCTCGGCGTAGACGTACAGCTCCTGGAACCGCACCTCGACGTCGTCGTCGATGGGCTCCAGGCACCGTGCGCACTCACCCTCGAGCGCGGCTCGCGCCGTGCCCGTCACCAGCACTCCCTCCATGACCGCCTCGAGCCGCAGGTCCATCTCGACCGGCGAGCCCTCGGGGACACGGAGGACGTCGATGCCCAGATCCGCTGGGGCCGGCACCGTCCGTGACACCTCACGCTGGGACCCCGGGCGGCGGCCGAGCTCGCGGGTGTCGAGCACGAGCGGCGCTCTCGGGTCCAGGCTGGTCAGGTGATCACTTCCGGGTCCGGGCACAACAGATCGCGTAGAAGCGTAACCGTCGTGCGGGTGGGCGACAAAACGACGTCGGGGCAGGTCAGCGGTGGAGCTGGCTCCCCCGGGGACCGTGGTGCGGTCAGCCCCGCGCGGCGTTGCGTGCGGCGTTCTCGGCGATCCTCTCAGCCAGACGCTCGTGGACGAAGTCGGGGACCAGGGTCGACACGTCGCCGCCGTAGGTCGCCACCTCCTTGACCAGGCTGCTGGCCAGGAAGGACCACTCGGGGCTCGTGGGGACGAACACGGTCTCGACGTCGGTGAGCGAGGCGTTCATCTGCGCCATCTGCAGCTCGTAGTCGAAGTCGCTGACCGCCCGCAGGCCCTTCACGATGGCCTGGATGTCGTGCTCGACGCAGAAGTCGGTGAGCAGCCCGGTGAAGCCCTCCACCCGGACGTTGGCCCACGGCGCGCAGGCCCGGCGCAGCATGTCCATCCGCTCGTCGGAGGAGAACAGTCGGCTGCTCGACTTGGACTTGTTGACACCGACCGCGACGACGACCTCGTCGAAGAGGGAGGCGGCCCGCCCCACGATGTCGAGGTGTCCGTTGGTGACCGGGTCGAAGGACCCCGGGCAGACGGCTCGGCGCACGCGCTACTCCTCCGGCTGGGCTGACGGGCCGGGCCACTCGGCCGACCACAGGGTCGTCTCACCGTACTTGCGGCGGCGCTGCCCGGTGAACCCGACCGGCCACGCGGGCTCGGGACTGCGCCGGCCGCGCTCCACCACGACCAGGGCGTCCGGTGCCAGCCACCGGTGCTCGACGAGGGCGGCCAGGTCGGCCTCGATTTCGTCGTCGTCCAGGGGGTACGGCGGGTCGGCCAGCACGAGGTCGTAGGGCTGCTCAGGGGCGGCCGAGAGCACCGTGCGGACCGCCCCGGTCACCACCCGGGCGCCGCTCAGGCCCAGGGTCCGGGCGTTCGTGGAGATCACCGCGGCCGTGCGTCGGTCCTTCTCGACCAGCAGCGCGTGGGACGCGCCGCGGCTGCACGCCTCCAAGCCGAGCGCCCCGGAGCCGGCGTACAGGTCGAGGACGCGGAGCCCGGAGAGGGTGCCGCACCAGGACTCCACCGCGGAGAAGAGCGCCTCGCGGACCCGGTCGCTCGTCGGCCTGGTGGCGTCCCCCTTCGGCGTCTCGAGGCGTCGTCCTCCCGCACTGCCGCCGATGATCCGCGTCATGGTCCACACCCTAGGGGCGCAGCCGCCGGGTCCCGATCAGGAGCGGGTGGCGAACTCCGCGCGCACCGACTCCTCGAGGTCGAGCACGAGGTCACGGACCAACGGCAGCGAGTCGAGGTCGGGGTCCTCGTCCAGGATCCGTGAGGAGACCTCGCGGGCGTGCAGGATCGTCTTCTCGTCGCGCAGGACCCGCAGGTCGCGCAGGCTGGAGGTGAAGCCGGACTGGGAGGCGCCGAGCACGTCGCCCTCGCGCCGCTGCTCGAGGTCGACGCGACTGAGCTCGAAGCCGTCGGTGGTCGAGGCGACCGCGTCGAGCCGCTCCCGAGCGGGACTGCCGACCTCGGCGTGGCTCACGAGCAGGCAGAGGCCGGGCAGGCCGCCTCGGCCGACCCGGCCGCGGAGCTGGTGGAGCTGGGAGACACCGAACCGGTCGGCGTCGAGCAGCACCATGGTCGTGGCGTTGGCGACGTCGACGCCGACCTCGATGACGGTGGTGGAGACCAGCACGTCGAGCTCACCGGCGGCGAAGGCGCGCATGGTGCGATCCTTCTCCTCCGCCGGCAGCCCCCCGTGCAGGAGCCCGACGCGCAGCCCGGCGAGCGGGCCCTCGGCCAGCTCGGCGGCGACCTCCTCGACAGCGGCCAGCGGACGCTGCGGCCGCGTCTCCCCCTCGACGGCGGGGGCGTCGCCCTCCCCCTGCTCGGTGACGTCGCCGGAGATGCGCGGGCAGACGACGTAGACCTGATGGCCCTTCTCCACCTCCTCGCGGGCGCGCTGCCAGACCCGCTCGATCCAGTGCGGGGCGTCCGCGAGCGGGACCACGGTCGTCTGGATGGGTGCGCGGCCGGCCGGGAGCTCGGAGAGCGTGGAGGTCTCCAGGTCGCCGAAGACGGTCATCGCGACCGTGCGCGGGATCGGCGTCGCGGTCATCACCAGGACGTGCGGCGGGGTGCCCGCCTTGTCCGTCAGCGCCGCCCGCTGCTCGACGCCGAAGCGGTGCTGCTCGTCGACCACGACCAGGCCGAGGTCGGCGAACTGGACGACGTCCTCGAGCAGGGCGTGGGTGCCGACGACCAGGCCCGCCTCGCCGGAGGCGAGCCGCAGCAGCGGCTCGGTGCGCTGCGCCCTGGTCATCGACCCGGTCAGCAGCTCCAGGGTGGTCGCCTCCGGGTGCCCGCCGAGCATCCCACCGCCCGCGAGGTCGCCGAGCATGGCGCTGAGCGAGCGGTGGTGCTGCTGGGCAAGGACCTCGGTGGGCGCCAGGAGCGCGGCCTGGCCACCGGAGTCGACCACGCGCAGCATCGCGCGCAGCGCCACGAGCGTCTTGCCCGAGCCGACCTCGCCCTGGAGCAGCCGGTTCATCGGGTGCGGGCGGGCCAGGTCGGCCTCGATCTCCGCGCCCACCTGCTGCTGACCGCCGGTCAGCTCGAAGGGCAGCCGCTCGTCGAAGGCCGCCAGCAGTCCCCCGCCCCCGGTGCGCGGTCGGGCGCCCTGCGCGTGCAGCGCCCGGCGACGGCGCGCGAGCACCAGCTGGGTGGTCAGCGCCTCCTCGAAGCGGAACCGCTGCAGGGCCCGGGTGACCTGGCCGCGGTCCTCGGGGTGGTGCACCCACTCGAGCGCCTGCCGCACGTCGAGCAGTCCCTCGCGCTCGCGCAGCCCGCCGGGGAGCAGCTCGGGGAGGTCGTCGACGACGGAGAGGGCGAAGGAGATCGCGCGCTGGAGGTCCCAGGACTCGACGTTCGCGGTGAGGGGGTAGATCGGGTAGAGGTCGCCGAGGGTCTCCAGGGCGAGCTGGGCGGCGTCCTCGCCGGGGGTGCCCATCTTGGCGAAGAAGGTCATCGACAGCGGCGGACCGTCGGTCTCGAGGACCGCCTCGACGCGGAACGCGCGACGGTTGGTGCGCCGGTCGGTGTAGGTGCGGCGCCGGCTCTCGCCGACGCGGCCCACCACGACCAGCATCTCCCCCTCGTGCAGGGCGTCGACCTCGGAGAGCTCGCCGGTCTTGACGTACTTGCGGGGGAAGTGGCGCAACAGGTCGCCCACCGTGCGCAGACCGAGGCCCTCGACGACGGCGTCGACGGTCTTCTTCTTGGCATCGCCCAGCACGGTCTGCACCGGCGAGTCCACGGTGATCACGACTGGTCTCCTTGTCCGGGGCTGGGCTGCTGGGTGGGCTACTGGGTGGGCTGCTGGGTGGGCGACTGGCTGGGGCTGCTACTCGACGGCGAGGAGCAGCGGGTAGCGCTCCTGTCCCCCGTCGTAGACCATCACGTCGACGTGCGGACGGTGCTCCTCGACCCAGGCGGCCAGGCGGTGCGCGAGCGCGCCGTCGGGGTCCTCCGCGCCGGAGACGACGGTGACCAGCTCCCCGCCACCGCCGAGCAGCCTGTCGGCCACCTGGGCGGCGACCTCGTCGAGGTCGCTGCCCACCACCGCGAAGTCGCCCTCGACGACGCCGAGCACGTCACCGGGCTCGCAGGGCCCGGCCATCGTCATGGCGGTGCGGGCGGCGATCGTCACCGCGCCGTGGTCCAGGGTGAACTGGGTGCGCACCGAGTCGGGGTCGTTGGGCAGGACCACGACCTCCTGGGCGCCGCAGCCGGTGATGGCCTCCAACAGCTCGCCGGTGGAGGGGCGGCGACCCGGACCGCCCTCGACCACCACGGCACCCGCCTCGGTGAAGAGCGCGGCCAGGCCGGGGCCGGCGGCGACGGTGACGACGGCCCGGCCCGAGCGCGGCGCCGCGGCGGCCCGCTGCTCGGCCACCTGCTCGGCGAAGTGGGTCACGCGGATGCGGTGCGGGCGGCCGGCCTCGATGCCGGCCTCGATCGCTGCGCCCACGTCGTCGACGTGGACGTGGACGTTCCACAGCGGCTCGTCCCCGACGACCACCAGGCTGTCGCCCAGGCCGGCCAGCGTCTCGCGCAGCGCCGGCACCCGGTCGGCGGGCGCGTCGAGGAGGTACATCACCTCGTACGACGGCCCGTCCTCGCTCAGGTCGCCGCCGGTCTGCTCGGGGTCGGCGCCCGCGCCGGTGGTCCCGGCGGGCAGCACGGGCACCGGGATCTGGTGGCTGCCCAGGCGCGTGCGCACCTGCGGCGGCACCCGGCCGGTGAGGGCGGTCTCGGCGGCGTCGAGGACGACGCTGAAGCCCCGACCTCCCGCGTCGACCACCCCGGCGTCCGCGAGCACCTGCAGCTGCTGAGGCGTCGCGGCCAGCGCCTCGCGGGCGGCCGCGGCCGCTGCGGTGAGCACGTCGCGGGTGCGTGCGGCCGGGTCGACCACGGCCTCGCCGGCGGCCTCGGCCGCTGCCCTGGCCACGGTGAGCATGGTGCCCTCGACGGGCGTGCCGACAGCGGCGTACGCGGCATCGGCGGCCAGCCGCATCCCCTCGGCCATCACCGCGGCGGCACGGTCGTCGGGACCGGCCTCCGCGAGCCGCCGCGCCAGGGCGCGCAGCATCTCGCTGAGGATGACGCCGGAGTTGCCGCGGGCGCCGAGCAGTGCCCCGCGCCCCAGCGCCTCCAGGCCCGGGCCGACCCCGCACTGCGCCGGCCCCCCGGCCTGCGCGACCGCGGTCTCCACGGCGTCGCGGGCGGCGGCGATGGTGAGGTACATGTTGGTGCCGGTGTCACCGTCGGGCACGGGGTAGACGTTGAGCGCGTCGACCTCCTCCCGCGCGGCCTCGAGCGCGCGGGCCGCGACCTCGGTGAACCGCAGCACGCCCTCGAGGCTCACCCCCCGGGGCAGCACCTCGACGCCGTCGGGCATCGTGGGGGTCGGCTGGTCGTGTCGCGGGTCGGGCACGGCCCCGAGGGTAGTGGGCCGCTCCGACGTCGATTCGGCGATCGAGGGGTGTGGCGATACTCTTGTGCGGTTGCCCGGGGCCGCTCACGGCCTCTCGGGCCCTCTCGACTCGTTCCAACACATCGATCCTCAGGAGTTCACGGTGGCTGCCGTCTGCGACATCTGCGCCAAGAAGCCTGGCTTCGGCAACAACCGGCCGTGGTCGCGCAAGATCACGAAGCGCCGCTTCGACCCCAACATCCAGCGCGTGCGTGCCGTGGTCAACGGCACCCCGAAGCGGATGAACGTCTGCACCGGTTGCCTCAAGGCCGGCAAGGTCTCGCGCTGACGCGAGCCGCCCGACCGGTCTGAGGAGCACCCAGACCAACGGAGCATGCAGGGAAGACCGTCACCTGGAGGGGTGGCGGTCTTCTTCTGTTCCGGGCCGGCGGCCCCCGTCGCCCGCCGCCACCTACGGCAGAGGTCTCAGAAGGCCGTCCAGCCGGCCGGCCCGTCGTAGGGGGCGCCGTCCACGGTGACGCCCTCCCCCTCGGTGACCGCGCCGATCACGGTCCAGCCCCGCCGCGGCCACCGCGTGCAGCGGCTCGGGGACCTCCAGGGTCCCGGTGCGCACGTCGATGCGGACACCGGACGCCCGGGCGAGGTGCCCCGCCTCGGACAGCAGCCCGTCGGAGACGTCGATCATCGAGGTGGCACCGGCCGCGGCGGCCTCCGGCCCGGCGTCGTACGGCGGAGCGGGCCGTCGGTAGGCCTCGACCAGCACCCGGGGCGAGCGGAAGCCGCGGCCGAGCACCGCCAGGCCCCCGGCGGCCCAGCCCTGCCGCCCCGCCAGCGCGAGGACGTCACCGGGCTCCGCGCCGCTGCGGAGGACCGGCGCGACCGTGCACGCACCGAGCACGGTGACCGAGACGACCAGCTGGTCGCCCCGGGTCAGGTCTCCGCCGACCACGCTGGCGCCGACCGCCCGGCACTCCTCGGCGAAGCCCTCGGCGAACTCGGTGGCCCAGGCCACCGGCAGGTCGGCCGGGACCGCCATGCCCACGGTGAGGCTGTGGGCGCGGCCGCCCATCGCGTTGATGTCGGAGAGGTTCTGCGCCGCGGCGCGGTGGCCCACGTCGCGTGCCGGCACCCAGTCGCGCCGGAAGTGGCGGCCCTCGACCAGCATGTCGGTCGAGACGACGACGTGGCCGGTGCGGATCCGCAGCACGGCGGCGTCGTCACCGGGGCCCACGAGCACCTGCTCGCCCTGCTCGAAGGCGGCGGTGAGGGCGTCGATCAGCTCGAACTCGCCGAGCTCCTCGATGGTGGCGTCCTCGGGGCGGGCCTGGGGTGCGTCCGACATGGCCCCATCCCACCACCCGCGGCGCCGTCCGGGGACACCGGCCGCTGTCGTGCCACGGCACTGATGCGGGTAGGTTGCTGCCCGACACATCCGGGTGACGTGTCCGCGGCAGCGTCGCCGCGCAACCGACCCAGAGGGAGACAACGATGGTCGTCCAGGCCTACATCCTGATCCAGACCGATGTCGGCAAGGCCGCCGAGGTCGCCGCTGCCATCGCGCAGGTCAAGGGCGTGACCCTCGCCGAGGACGTCACCGGCCCCTACGACGTCATCGTGCGCGCCGAGGCCCGCAACGTCGACGAGCTGGGCAAGCTGGTCGTCTCGAAGGTGCAGAACCTCGACGGCATCACCCGCACGCTCACGTGCCCCGTCGTCCACATCTGAGCGCTCCCCCGCCGAGCGCCGCGCGCGTCCGACGCCCCGTCTCCCGCCGGAGCCGGGGCGTCGTCGCGTGCGCGGTCGCGCTGCTGGCGTCGATCGTGCTGGCCGGGTGCTCGGGGACGTCGGTCGAGCCGGTCGGGGCCGAGCCGCTGGACGCCGCCGGCCGGGCCGCCTGCGAGGCGTTCCTCGCCGACCTGCCCTCGGCCGCGGACGGTGCCCTGGTGACCTGCGGGGCGCCTGAGCCGGCGACGCTCGAGGCGACGTCGGAGTGCGACGAGGTGCGTGGCGTCGGCTGGTTCATCGACCCCGACGAGCTCTCGGACGCCGAGTCACCCGTGACCGCCACCGCCATCGGCGTACGACCCCGGGTGGCGGTGGTCTTCCCACCCGACGAGCGCGGCCAGCGCTCCCTGGAGGTGCTCTCGGCGCTCGCCGACCCGGTGACCGAGCACCTCGAGCGGGTCAGCCGCTGTCGCTGAGCGTCGGCGGGCTGTGGGACCCTGCTGCCATGAGCACCCACGAGGAGCTGTCCGGTCCGGTCGCCGTCATCGCCGGCGGGCTCAGCCACGAGCGTGACGTCTCGCTGGCCAGCGGCCGCAACCTGGTGCGCGAGCTGCGCCAGCTCGGCGTCGAGGCCGAGGCCTACGACTTCGACCGCAACCTGCTGACCCGCCTGGAGCAGGACAAGGTCGTCGCGGCGGTGCCCGCCCTGCACGGACAGTTCGGCGAGGACGGCGAGATCCAGACGCTGCTCGAGCTCATCGGCCTGCCCTTCGTCGGCTCCGGGAGCCGCGCCTGCCGCGTCGCCTGGGACAAGGCCACCGCCCGCGAGCTGCTGCGCCGCGAGGGCATCCCGGTGCCCGAGAGCGTCGGCCTGTCCGCCCAGACCTTCCGCGACATCGGGGCCAACGCACTGATGGAGCACGTGATGCACCGCCTCGGCGAGCGCGTCGTGGTCAAGCCGACCCGCTGCGGCAGCGCGCTGGGCGTCACCGGCGTCGACGGCATGGGCGCTCTTCCCTCGGCCCTGGTGCGCTCCTACGCCTACTGCGAGGACGCCGTCATCGAGCGCTTCCATGACGGCGTCGACGTCAGCGTCGTGGTCGTCGAGGACGCCGACGGCCCGCGCGCGCTGACCCCGGTGGCGGTCTACTACGAGAAGGGCCACGAGTTCGACTTCTCCGCGCGCTACACCGCCGAGTTCGTCTCCCTGGAGAAGCCGGCGTTCCCTGACGAGGTGATCGAGAAGCTCAGCCGCACCGCCTGTGAGGCGCACCGGGTGCTGGGTCTCTCCGACGTCTCGCGCTGCGACTTCATCGTCTCCCCCGACGGCTCGTTCGTCGTGCTGGAGACCGCCATCACCCCCGGCACCACCGAGACCTCGGTGATGCCGTTCGCCTGCACCCTGTCGGGCACCTCGCTGGGCGAGGTCACCCTCGACCTGGTGCGGCGCGTGCTGGCCTGAGGCGGCTGAGAGGTTCATCGGCCGGCCGATGAACCTTGCCGCAGGACGACGGAGGTCCATCGGCCAGAGGCATGGTCTGTCGGCCGGCCGATGAACCTCGCCGAGCTCAGCGCAGCCCGGTCGGACGCTCCAGCGCGAGCTGGATGAGCTCGTCCACGAGCTCGGTGTAAGGCAGGCCCGAGGCCTCCCACATCTTGGAGTACATCGAGATCGGGGTGAACCCGGGCATCGTGTTGATCTCGTTGAGCAGCACCTCGCCCTGCGGCGTGACGAAGCAGTCCACCCGGGACAGCCCCTCCGCGCCGATCGCCTCGAAGGCCTCCACGGCCAGCTCGCGCACCCGCTCGGCGACCTCCTCGGGCAGGTCGGCCGGGGCGTCGGTGCGGGCATGGGTGGCCGAGAGGTACTTGGACTCGAAGTCGTAGAAGCCGGCCTGGTCGTGGTCGACGACGATCTCGCCGGGGACCGACGCACGCGGGCGCCCACCGGCGCGGCCACCGAGCACCGCGCACTCGATCTCGCGACCCTCGACACCCTCCTCCACGAGCACCTTGGGGTCGTGGACGCGGGCCTCCTCGATCGCCTCGGACAGCCCGGTCAGGTCGTCGACGCGGGTCACGCCGAGCGAGGAGCCGGCGCGAGCGGGCTTCACGAACACCGGGAACCGCAGCTGGGCCTGCACCCGGTCGACCACCGCCGACGGGCTCTGCTCCCACTCCCGCGGCTTCACCACGACGTACGGCGCGACGGGCAGGCCGTGCCCGGCGAAGACGAGCTTCATGTACGCCTTGTCCATCCCGACCGCGGAGGCCAGCACCCCGGCACCGACGTAGGGCAGCCCCGCGAGCTCGAGGAGGCCCTGGATGGTGCCGTCCTCGCCGTACGGGCCGTGCAGCAGCGGGAAGACCACGTCGACCGGCCCCGCCTCGGCCAGGCCCGCGATCTCGCGCCCGCCCTCGGCGGTGACCTCCGGCAACGAGCCGGAGGTCAGCTCGAAGCGGGCCGAGTCGCCGGAGGGCAGCACCCACTCGCCGTCGCGGGTGATGCCGACGGGGAGGACGTCGTACTTCTCGCGGTCGATGGCCTTCATGACCCCGGCCGCTGTCGCCGCGGAGATCGAGTGCTCGCCGGAACGACCCCCGAAGACGAGGGCCACGCGCACCTTGCGGGAGGGGCTGTCGGTCATGGGCCGGACGCTACTTCAGCGTCGCTGCCACCTCGTCGAGGCGCGCGCCACGGGAGGCCTTGAGGAGAACCGCGTCACCTTCGCGGAGGTTCTCGGCCAGCCAGGAGACCGCCGAGGCGTTGTCCGGGAGCCACGTCGAGCGCTCCCCCGCGCCCTCGTGGAGGCCACGCGCGGCCTCGCCCACCACGACCACGTGGTCGACGCCGTGGTCGGCGGCGTAGGCACCGATGCCCCGGTGCTCCTCGTCGTGGGTCTCCCCCAGCTCCTTCATCTCGCCGAGCACCGCGATGGTGCGGTGCACGTCGGCGTCGGCACCGATCGCCGCGAGCGCGTCGATCGCGGCCCGGACCGAGTCGGGATTGGCGTTGTAGGAGTCGTTCAGCACGATCACGCCGCGGTCGAGCTCGCGCAGCTCCATCCGCCACTGGGAGAGCGTCTCGACCTCGCTGAGGGCGGTGGCCGCCTCGCCGAGGGGTACGCCGCAGGCGACCGCGGCCGCCTCCGCGGCCGCCGCGTTGAGCGCCTGGTGGGCCCCCACCAGCCGCAGCGCCACCTCCGCCTGCTCCTCAGCGTGCGCGAGCCGGAACGTGGGCCGGCCCAGTCGATCCAGGGCCAGTCCCTCGACCCGCACGTCGGCGGCCGCGACGTCGCCGAAGGACAGCACCCGCCCGGCGGTGCGTGCCGCCATCGCGGAGACGCGCTCGTCGCCGGCGTTGAGGACCGCCGTGCCGTCCGCGGTCAGGGCCTCGACCAGCTCGCCCTTGGCCTGCGCGATCGCGTCGCGGGAGCCGAACTCCCCCAGGTGCGCCTGACCGACGTTGAGGACCACCGACACGTCCGGTCGGACCAGCCCCGTCAGCTCCGCGATGTGGCCGATGCCGCGGGCACCCATCTCGAGCACCAGGAAGCGGGTCGTCGGCTCCACGCGCAGCGCGGTCAGCGGCATGCCCAGCTCGTTGTTGAACGACCCCCGGGTCGCGACCGTGGCCGCCGACCGGCCCAGCACCGCCGCCAGCAGGTCCTTGGTCGACGTCTTGCCCTGGGACCCCGTCAGTGCCACGACGGTCAGGTCGCCCTCCTCGCGGACCCGGCTGACGACGTACGACGCGAGGCGCTGGAGCGCGGCGCGCACGTCCTCGACGACGACCGTGGGCAGCTCGGTGGGACGCGACCCGAGCACGGCCACCGCACCGGCGGCTGCGGCCTGCGGGACGTGGTCGTGGCCGTCGACGCGCTCGCCGACGAACGCGGCGAACAGTCCTCCCGGGGTGGCCTCGCGGCCGTCGATGACGACGGCGCCGTCCACGACAGGCGCGGTGTCCGGGGTCGTGCCGACGAGCTCCCCGTCGACGATCTCGGCGACCCGGGCCAGGCTGAGGGCGATCACCGGGCCGACCCTAGTGTGTGCGCATGGCCGACGACTCCCTGCGCCCCTCGACCATCGCCGTGACGACGGGTCGACCGCCGCACGACGTGGACCAGCCGCTCAACACCCCGATCACGATGGCCTCGACCTACGTGGCCGGCGGTGAGCGGGAGTACGGCCGCTACGGCAACCCCACCTGGCAGGCCTTCGAGGAGGTCCTCGGCAAGCTCGAGGGCGGCCGCGCCCTGTCGTTCTCCTCCGGGCTCGCGGCGGTCTCGGTCGTGCTGGACCTGGTCGGCCAGGGTGCGCTGGTGCTCGCGCCGGACGCGGCCTACCAGGGCAGCCTGTCGCAGATCGCCGACCTCGAGATGCGCGGACGGCTGCGCTCGAAGCTCGTCGACATCGCCGACACCGACGCGGTGGTCGCCGCGTGCGACGAGGACGTGGCCCTGGTGTGGGTCGAGTCGCCGACCAACCCCAACCTCGACGTCGCCGACATCGAGCGGATCTGCACGGCGGCGCACGAGGCCGGCGCGTACGTCGTCGTCGACAACACCTTCGCCACCCCGCTGCTCCAGCGCCCGCTCGACCTCGGTGCCGACCTGGTGGTCCACTCGGCCACGAAGTACCTCGCCGGCCACTCCGACGCCCTCCTCGGCGCCCTGGTCACCCGCGACGACCAGCTGTTCACCGTGCTCAAGCAGCGTCGCGACCTCCTCGGCGCCGTGCCGGGCACCCTCGAGGCGTGGTTGGCGGTGCGCGGCATGCGCACCCTGCACCTGCGGGTCGAGCGCGCCCAGGCCAACGCCGCCGAGCTGGCCCGCCGTCTCGGGGAGCACCCGGCCGTGCAGCTGGTGCGCTACCCGGGCTTCGGGGCGATCGTGAGCGTCGAGCTGGCCGCGGGCGCGCTGGCCGCGGACCTGCTGCCGCGCAAGACCCGCCTGTGGGTGCACGCCACCAGCCTCGGCGGCGTGGAGTCCACCCTCGAGCGGCGCCGTCGCTGGAAGAGCGAGCCGACCACCGTCTCCGACGCCCTGGTCCGCCTCTCCGTGGGTGTCGAGGACGTCGAGGACCTCTGGGAGGACCTCTCCCGCGCCCTCGACGGCCTCACCGACTGACCCATCTCCCGCCGAACCGGCGCATCCTTCCGGAAGGTCGCTCCGGTTCGGCGCTCAGGCGGTCTCGGGCTTGGTGTCGCGGGCGAGGATCGCGTCCATCATCCCCTGAGCGGTCAGGTTGCCCGCGACGACCTCGTCGACGTACGTCGCGATGGGGGCGTCGACGCCGGACTGCTCGGCCAGCGCGCGCAGCGACGAGCAGGACTTCGCGCCCTCGGCGACCTGGCGGGTGCTGGCGTAGATCTCCTCGGTGGTCATGCCCTGCCCCAGCTTCTCGCCGAAGGTGCGGTTGCGTGAGAGCGGCGAGGAGCAGGTGGCGACCAGGTCACCCAGACCGGCCAGGCCCATGAGGGTCAGCGGGTTGGCCCCGAGCTTCATCGCCAGCCGCGCGGTCTCGGCCAACCCGCGCGTGATGATCGAGGCGGTGGTGTTGTCCCCGAACCCGAGACCCACGGCCATGCCGACGGCCAGGCCGACGACGTTCTTGTAGGCGCCGCCAAGCTCGCAGCCGAGCACGTCGACGGAGGTGTAGGGGCGGAACGCCGGGCTGTGCACCCGCTGCTGCAGCCGCGTGGCGACGTCCTCGTCGACACAGGCCACGACCGCGGCCGCAGGCTCGCGGCGCGCGATCTCCTTGGCCAGGTTGGGTCCGCTGACGACCGCGATGCGCTCGGGACCCGCACCGGTCTCCTGCGCGATGACCTCGCTCATCCGGCTCAGGGTCGAGAGCTCCACGCCCTTCATCAGGGAGACCATCACCGCGTCGGGGTGCACGTGCGGCGCCCAGCTGCGGAGGTTGTCGCGGAAGGACTGCGAGGGCGTGGCCCACACGACCACGTCGGCGCCGTCGAGCGCTGCCTCGACGTCGTGCGTGGCGCGCACGCTCGGCGGCAGCTCGATGCTGGGGAGGTAGTCGGCGTTCTCGCGCCGCTCGTTGATGGCGGTGGCCACCTCCTCGCGACGCGCCCAGATCGTGACGTCGTTGCCGGCGTCGGCCAGCACGATGGAGAACGCGGTGCCCCACGACCCCGCGCCGAAGACCGCGACCTTGCCGAACTCGCTCATGCCGACTTCCTGTCTTTGTAGGGGTCTCCGGAGACACGCATGTCGTACCTCTCCGCGGGTGCCTGCGCCCCACGGATCTCCTCGACCTGCGCGGTGATCGCGGTCAGGATCCGGTCGGTGGCCTGCTTGACCACCTCGGGGGTCAGCTCGCGCTGCCGCAGGTCGTCCAGAGCGACGGGCTCGCCGACCGACATCGTGACCCGCTTGCGCGGGACGAGGTGCGGCTTCTTGGAGTACGGCGGCAGCAGCTGCTGCGCGCCCCACTGACCCACCGGAAGCACCGGCGCCCCCGTCTCCAGCCCGATCCGCGCCGCGCCGGACTTGCCGGTCATCGGCCACATGTCGGGGTCACGCGTGATCGTGCCCTCGGGGTAGACCACGACGCACCCTCCTTGGCGGACGGCCTCGACGGCGGCGGCGTACGCGACGGCACCCTTGCCCTCGCGCTCGACGGGGATCTGGCCGGCCGCGGTGAGGAAACGGCGCAGGAAGGCGTTGCTGAACAGGCCCGACTTCGCGAGGTAGCGCGGCAGCCGGCCGTGGTCGTAGACGATGTGCGCGGCCGTGAGCGGGTCGAGGTGCGAGATGTGGTTGATCGCCAGGACGCACCCGCCGGTGGCGGGGATCCGCTCGCCGTGCCGCCAGTCGTGGACGGTCGTGGCCAGGAGCAGGGGCTTGATGATGCCCACGCCCAGGCTGAAGGCCCACCCTCGTCGTTGCTGCAGCTTCCGCACGGTCACCGGGGCAGGCTACTCGGCTCGTGACCGACGCCACGACAGGCGGGCGGGCGCGTGCCGGACGGGAGTGGGACCACGGAGCAGGACGACGTGCACGCCTGGGAGGATGGGTGCGATGTCCGTCCCCGCCCACCCTCCGACGTACGCCGTCGTGGTGCCCGTGAAGCCGCCGGCACGCGGCAAGTCACGGCTGGTCGGGATCGCCGACGGTGCGCGCGAGGAGCTCGCTGCCGCCTTCGCCCTGGACACGGTGACCGCGTGCCTGGCCGCCGCACACGTCGGCGCGGTCCTGGTCGCCACGGACGATGCCCGCTTCTCCGCGGCCTTGGCGGCGACGGGGGCTCCGTGCATCCCCGACGGCGACTCCTCCGACCTCAACGCGACGTTGCGCCAGACTGCCGCTGAAGCACGCCGACGCTGGCCCTCGATGCGCCCGGTGGCCCTGTGCGCCGACCTGCCGGCGCTCGACCCAGCCGACCTCGACGCAGCGCTGGCTTCCCCCGTCCTCGCCGGTGGGGTCGCGGGGTTCGTCGCCGATGCGGCCGGCATCGGGACCACGTTGTACTCCGCGTCCTGGGAGGCGTTCGCCCCTCGCTACGGCGAGGGCTCGCGGCTCGCCCACCTCGACGCCGGAGCCGTCGAGGTGACCGGCCCGCTCACCACGCTGCGTCGCGACGTCGACGACGTGCCGGACCTCCAGGCCGCAGCTGCGCTCGGCGTCGGCACGCACACGCGTCGGGTGCTGGACGCGCTCGGCCTCTTCTGAGCACACCGGCGATGGCGCCGATCCTCTGCCACGACACGCGATCGGGCCCGTCCGCTGCTGCGGACGGGCCCGATCGGACGTGGGCGAGCCGGAGACTCAGGAGCTCGAGGCCGCCTTCTTGGCCGGAGCCTTCTTGGCCGGAGCCTTCTTCGCAGGGGCCTTCTTCGCAGGGGCCTTCTTCGCGGGGGCCTTCGTGGCGGGCGCCTTCTTCGCGGCCGTCGTGGTCTTCTTCGCCGGAGCCTTCTTGGCAGCCGTCGTGGTCGTGGCCGGAGCCTTCTTCGCAGGCGCCTTCTTCGCCGGCGCCTGCTTGGCGGGCGCCTTCTTGGCGGGAGCGGCCGACTTGACAGGTGCCTTCTTGGCCGAAGCCTTCTTCGCAGGCGCCTTCTTCGCCGGGCCGGCCTTCTTCACCGCGCTGGCTGCCTTGGCCGCCGGTGCCGCAG
>LULQ01000462.1_pt1 | contig 19531 bp, 15 predicted proteins | sample 728091 | NCBI WGS metagenome assembly LULQ01 (sample SAMN03860285, study PRJNA289734) | marine metagenome | biome: seawater column; feature: ocean; material: water; isolation source: Red Sea water column Station 149 - depth 10m | place: Saudi Arabia: Red Sea | collected 2011-10-15 | depth 10 m
GGGCGTCGGCCCACGGCTGGGTCACGACGAGGGTGCCGCCGGCGCCCAGCGTCACCACGGCAGCTGCAGCGGCGACCAGGGCTGGAAATCGACGGCGCCTGGGTCGCACCTCCACCACCTGCGGCGGCAGCGGGCGCACGGTGGCGACCTCCGCCAGGATCCGGTCGCGCAGCGCCGGGGGCGGCGCGACGGGGGAGATGTCGGCGAGCATCGCGGCGCCGGCGCGCAGCGAGTCGACCTCGCCCCGGCACTCGGCGCACTCGACGAGGTGTCGTTCGAACTGAGCGCGCTCGATGTCGTCGAGCGCGTCGACCGCGTAGGCGCCACTCAGGGCGTGCACGTCGTTCACTGGCCTACCCCCATGGCGTCTCGGAGTCGGATGAGTCCGTCGCGGATGCGTGTCTTCGCAGTCCCGACGGGGAGCTCGAGCATGGTGGCGACCTCGGTGTGGGTGTAGCCCCCGAAGTACGCCAGCTCGACGGCCTCCCGCTGGACGGCGGTGAGGCTGGCGAGCGCCCCGCGCACCCGACGCGCCTCGAGCGAGGCGTTGGCCTGCTCGGCGGTGACGTCGTGGTCGACGGGCTGGTTCTGGTGGTGGTACGTCGTGTCGCGGCGCGAGGCCGCCTCGGCCGACCGGACCCGGTCGACCGCCTTGCGGTGGGTCAGCGTGAGCAGCCAGCTCAGCGCGCTGCCCCGGGAGGGGTCGAACCTCGCGGCGGTCCGCCAGATCTCGAGGTAGGCCTCCTGGGTGACCTCCTCGGCCTGGGCCGGGTCGCGCACGACCCGGAGGGCCAGCCCGTGCACCCGCGACGCGGTCGCGTCGTACAGCTGCGCGAAGGCTGCCTGGTCCCCGCGCGCACTGGCGCGGAGCAGCTCGGAGAGGTCCGGCCCGACCGGGGCCCCCGTGAGTGGGGCCCCGGTGGGCAGGGACGTCGGGTCACTCATGGTGTCGATTGTCCCTGTCAGTCGTACTGGTCCGGAAGGGTGGGATCAGGACGGCATGAGCACGGTGTCGATGACGTACACCGTGGCGTTGGCGGTCGGGATGTTGCCGCAGAGCACGTTGGCGCCGTTGACGGTCATGCCGTCGGTGTCGCCCTCGACCTCGACGGTGCCACCCTGCAGGGTCTCCTGCTCACCGGTCACGTCGTCCGGGCCCATCTGGCCCTCGAGGACGTGGTAGGTCAGGATCGAGGTGAGGGTGTCCTTGTCGGCGAGGACCGCGTTGAGGTCCTCCTCCGGGATGGCGCCGAAGGCGTCGTCGGTGGGCGCGAAGACCGTGAGGGCCTCGGCGTCGTTGAGGGTGTCGACCAGGCCGGCCTCGCCCACGGCGGTTGCCGTCGAAGGAGCCGGCACCCGAGGTCGGGACGGCGTCACAGGCGGGGCCGAAGACCTGGTCGCCCGCGGACGCCTCGGTCTCGGTCTCGGCGCTGGCGGAGGCCGAGGTCTCGGTGCCGGTGTCCTCGGCGGAGTCGTCCTCGGAGGAGCAGGCGGCCATGCCCACGGAGAGGGCGAGGGCGGCGAGACCGGCGCCGGTGCGACGGAGAGCAGTGCGCTTCATGAGAAGTGCCTTTCTGTTCGGTGTTGCTGGGGGCTTGGCTTACATGGGTCATTCGGGGCAGTGGGGGGATCGGATTGGCCGATCTCGGTGAGCCGGGTCACATCAGGCGATCCGGGGGGTCCATCCGCGGCGCCCGCGAGGGGGTCCTGAGCGCGGGACGAGCCCGGATCCAGGGCGGATCCGGGCTCGTCGCGGGGCACTGTCGTGGTGCAAGAGGCCGCCCAGGACTGCTCAGGAGCTCACTCGACGGTCACCATCAGCGACTGGATGCCCGAGGCGCCGTCGGGGAACGGTTGGGCGCGCACCGCGGTCTGGGTGGTCCCGTCGCCGCTGATCGCGCGGGCGGCGATCGCGTGGGAGCCGGGCTCGGCGTCCCAGCGGAAGAACCACTGGCGCCAGTAGTCGTTGTTCACGTCCGGGCCCATCTCGGCGTCGCGCCAGGGCCCCCCGTCCACCTGGACCTGGACCTGGTCGACGCCACCACGCTGCTGCGCCCACGCCACGCCACCGATCACGACCTCGCCCGCGGGCAGGCGGTCCAGCGCGTTGGGCGTGTCGATCCGGGTCGAGATCTTGATGGGGGCGTCGGTGGCCCAGTCGCGGTCGGTCCAGTAGGCCGACGCCTCGTCGTACGTCGTGAGGGTGAGGCGGGTGACCCACTTGGTGGCGCTGACGAAGCCGTACAGGCCGGGGATGACCATCCGGGCCGGGAAGCCGTGGGCGCGGGGCAGCGCCTCACCGTTCATCCCGATCGCGATCATCGCGTCGCGGCCGTCGGTGGCCAGGTCGAGCGGGGTGGAGATGGTCATCCCGTCGAAGTCGGTCGAGAGGATCTGGTCGGCCCTGCTGCCCACGCCGGCCATGTCGAGCACGTCGGTGAGCCGCACGCCGAGCCAGCGGGCACCGCCGACGAACTCGCCGCCCACCGAGTTGGAGACGCAGGTCAGCGTGATGTCGCGCTCGATGATCTCCATCTCGAGCAGGTCGTCGAAGGTCAGCGTGACCTCCCGGTCGACGTCGCCGTCGATCGTCAGCGTCCAGCTCTCGAGGTCGACGACCGGCGTGTCCAGGCGGGTGTCGACCCGGTAGAAGTCCTCGTTGGGCACCCGCAGCGGGCTGATGCCGTCGACCTGGCCGTCCAGGCCGTCGGGGAAGGCGCCGGCAGGGTCGTCGGGGGTCGGGAGCGTGACGTCCTCGGGTCGGGCGCGCAGGGTGCGGATCAGCTGCCCGGCGCCGGCCATGACGGTAGCGGCCAGTGCGATGACGCCAGCGGCGACCAGCACGCCGCGACGGCTGCTGCCGGAGGCCCTCCCGTCCGTCCCGTCGTCCTCTCCGTCCGCGGTGCCGGGCGCCTGCCGGGAGGCGGCGCGGGCGAGCAGCACCAGCGTGCCCAGGCCCACCACGGCCGTCGCGATGCCGGGGACGGCGTCACCCGCGGTCGCGCCGGAGTTGGTCAGGGCGGCAGCCGTGGCCACGGCCACCAGCAGCCCCTCCAGGGCCAGGCCCAGGGCCAGGCGGCGACGGGCCAGCAGGCCCGCGACCGCGGCGAGCACGAGGACGCCCGCCATCACGCTGCCGATGAGGATCGGCTTGTCGGCGGTGCCGAAGTTCCGGATCGCCCACTCCTTCACGGGGGTGGGGGTGGCGTCGATGACGGTCGACCCCACGGCGAGCACCGGGGAGGAGTCGATCCGGTCCAGGCTGGCCACCAGGTGACCGGCGGCGGTGCCCGCGAGGGTGGAGAGCAGGCCGAAGCCCGCCCAGGTCAGTCGTCCGCCCGGTCGTCCGTTGTGGGGGGTGCTCATGGGGGTGGTTCGGAGCCGCCCCGGATTCCGGCTGGTGTGACGTCGAGCCGGCGTGTCCTTCCGGAAGGATGCGCCGGCTCGGCGTCAGCGCTTGCGGGAGAGGAAGGCGGTCATGGCCTCCTTGGCCTCCTCGCTGCCGAAGAGCCGGGCCGACAGGGCGGCGACGTCGCGGCCGTGGGCGTCGAGGTGCTCCACGAGCGGGGCGTTGAGCAGCTTCTTGGTCTCGCGAAGACCCTGAAGGGCGCCGGTGGCGAGCGAGGAGGTGACCCGGTCGACGGACTCGTCGAGCTCCTCGGCGGGCACGACCTCGGTCACCAGGCCGTCGGCCTGCGCCTGGGCCGCGGTGAAGACCTCACCGCCGAGCGCCCGCAGCGCCGCGCCGCGCGAGGTCATCCGGGGGAACACCGTCAGCGAGATCGCCGCGGGCGCGAGGCCCAGCTTCACCTCGGTCAGCGCGAAGGGGATCACCCGCTGCAGCCGCACGATCTCCAGCGCCCCCTGCTCCATGGAGCCCGAGGCCGCCTCGGACAGGTCCGCGCCCGAGCAGAAGACCGAGCCGGTCGCGGCGACCACCACGACGCGGGCGGAGTCGTCCTCGGCCGCCCGCTCGAGGGCCTCGAACAGGCCCGACACCAGCGCCCTGGAGAGCGCGTTGCGGTTGTGCGGGGAGTCGAGGGTGATCGTGGCGACACCGTCGCTGACGGCGTACGTGACCTGGACCTGGGGCTGCTCGCTCATGCGGGCATCCTGCCGGATCACCGAGGTACGCCGGCGGCACCCCGTCCCGGGGTCAGCGGCCGAGGTGCGGCAGCGGCCCGAAGGTGCGGTTGCAGGGCTTGGGGCCGGCGCAGTCCTGCAGCAGGCGGGTGCGACGGGCCAGCTCGGCCTGGAGCGCGCGGTAGCGGGGCTGGCCGGCGACCGAGCGCAGCTGGTCGGGGTCGTTGGCGCGGTCGTAGAGCTCGACGAAGCCGTCGTGGTAGCGGACGAAGGTGTAGCGGGCGGTCCGCACGCCGCGGTAGAGCCAGCCCCGCGGGCCGGTCTCCGGCTTGTAGGCACCGCCCTGGATGAGCACGCCGCCGGGGTGCAGGGGCTCGTCGGTCTCGCCGCGCCACGTCGAGAGCAGGGAGACGCCGTCGAGGAGGCGGCCGGGCTCGGCGTCGGCGATCTCGAGGAAGGTGGGCACCAGATCGACGATCGTGGCGATCGAGTCGGTGGTGGTGCCGGGCTCGATGCCGGGGCCGCGCACCAGCATGGGGGTGCGGAGGTTCTCCTCGTAGGGCAGCGTCTTGCCGAACCAGCGGTGCTCGCCGAGCTGGTAGCCGTTGTCGGTGATGAAGACGATGTAGGTGTTGTCGAGCTCGCCGTCCTCCTCGAGCTGCTCGACCAGCTGCGCCAGCGCGTCGTCGACCGAGGCCAGCGCGCCGGCCCGCGCCTGTTGCGTGCGCACGACCTTGCGCGCCGCGGCGGGCGACTGCCTGCGGATGAGGTGGGGCTTGTCGGAGACGTCCCGCTCGTTGAAGGACGGGCTCGAGATGATGTCGCGTGCCAGCGCCTGGGCCTCGGCCTCGTGGGGGCGCTGCCCGGTCAGGCGGGTCATCGCGCGGTAGCCCGGCGACATCTTGGGCGGGCCGTTCTTGCAGGAGGCGTCGTGGCAGCCCTCGCGGCCCTTGGCCGGGTGGGGGCCGAAGTGGCTCACCCACATGAAGAACGGCGCGTCGTAGCTGCTGAGCTGGTGGGCGTACTCGACGGCCTTCTCCGACAGGTAGTCGGTGTAGTAGCCGGGCACCCGGGTCAGCTCGCCGTTGTCGTACTGCACGAACTTGTAGTAGTCGGCGAACCCGTGGCTCGTGGCGTTGAACAGCGTCCAGCCCGGGTCGCGGCCGTAGCTGTGGTGGTAGCCGTTGAGCGGCTTGCCGAGGAACGCGGTGTTGTAGCCGGCGGCGGAGAGGTCGGTGCCGATCGTGGAGGTCGGGTCGAAGGCCTCGTAGCCGCCCTGGGGCGGGAAGTTCGTGCGCACGCCGTTGTTCTGGGCGAGCTGGCCGGTCATCAGCTCCGCGCGGGCCGGGCAGCACAGCGGGTGCGGGGTGAGCGCCTCGGTGAAGGTCAGGCCCTCGGCACCGATCAGCTCGTTGGTCTTCGGCAGGAAGACCATCTCGTCGAGGCGCTGGTCGTCGGTGGAGAACAAGATGATGTTGGGCCGCTCGTCCCCGGGGGTCTCCACCGGCGCCTGCGCGGTCGCGCTCACGCTGAGGGGGTCCTCCGAGGGCGCCGGGCTGCTCATCGTCGAGGCGGCCAGCGCCAACGTCGCGACGATCGCCAGCAGGACGGCCACCACGGGCAGGGTCCGGTGCAGACGGGCGGGCGTGCTGGGCTGGCTCACGTCGGTCCTGGGTCCTCGCGGGGAAGCGTGTCGTGCGGGCTGTGCAGGGGGGTTCGGGCCCGACGCACGGAGGACGTCCTCGTCGACGTGGGCTCCGGGGGGCCGGTGGCCGATGGTAGCGAGGAGGACCACGGAGTACCGCTTCGTGGAGCCGGTCCACGGCGTCGCCGCGCGGGCGTGCCGGTGGGTGAGAAGCCCCACACCCGCGGCGGCCGTCCCAGGGCCCCCGTCCGGTCACGGTCCCGGCCCCGGGACCGGTAAAGTCGGGTGCTTGCTGCCCGCGCCCCGCAGGCGTCGCAGCAGGAAGAGCAGCAGGCGTGCCGTCGCCCCCGTGGCGGCCCGGTGGACAGGGAGCAGGACGCGGTGACCGAGGACCTCGCAGCAGCCGAGATCGCGCGTGAGCAGGAGTACGTCGACGGCGTCTACGTCCAGCTCGCGGCCTCCTCCCAGGCGGCCCAGCGACTGGCCCGCGAGGGCCACGACCGCGGACGCCTGGGCCACGAGGGCGGGCTGGTCGAGCGCGACGCCATGGTCTTCCAGGCCGCCCGGCGCATCGCCCAGCTCGACGCCGCCCACGAGGGCCTGGTCTTCGGCCGCCTCGACATGGACCCCGACGTCGACCCCGAGCCGCGCTACGTCGGCCGCATCGGGCTGCGCAACGCCGACCGCGACAGCCTGCTGATCGACTGGCGCGCCCCGGCCGCCGCGGTGTTCTACCAGGCGACCGCGGCCACGCCGCACGACGTCGTACGCCGCCGGGTGCTGCGCTGCGCGGGCGCGAAGGTCGTCGGGGTCGAGGACGAGCTGCTCGACGGCGAGGCGATGGAGGCCCACGGTCTCGACCTGCCGATCGTCGGCGAGGGTGCGCTGATGGCGCAGCTCTCCCGCGCCCGCGACCGCACCATGCACTCCATCGTCGCCACCATCCAGGCCGAGCAGGATCAGGCGATCCGCGCGCCCGCCAAGGGCGTCGTCGCGATCTCCGGCGGCCCCGGGGTCGGCAAGACGGTGGTGGCGCTGCACCGTGCGGCGTACCTGCTCTACACCGACCGCCGCCGCTACGAGACCGGCGGCGTGCTGGTCGTCGGACCCTCCGGTGTCTTCATGCGCTACATCGAGCGGGTGCTGCCCTCCCTGGGCGAGACCGCGGTGGCGCTCCGGTCGCTCGGCGAGGTCGTCGACGGCGTGCGCACCACGCGCCAGGACGAGCCGACCGTCGCCGAGGTCAAGGGCTCGGCCCGGATGGCCGAGGTGCTGCGCCGGGCCGCGCGCCAGCAGGCGCCCGGCAGCCCGACCGACTTCCGAATCTTCTGGTACGACGACGTCCTGACCCTGGACCGCGGCAGCCTCGGCCGGGTCCGCCGCGGCCTGATGTCGCAGGGCCGCCGCAACCGGCAGCTGCCGCGGGTGCCGCAGGCGCTGCTCGACGTGATGTGGCGGCAGGTCCGCAGCGAGCGCGGCCGCGAGCGCGGCAAGGAGAAGATGGTCGACGACCTGCTCGACGACCCGCGCTTCCTGCAGTTCGTGGCCGACTGGTGGCCGCCGCTGGACGCGCGCGACGTGCTCGGCTGGCTGCGCGAGCCCGACTTCCTGGCCCGGGTCTCCGAGGGGCTGCTCAGCCACGAGGAGCAGCGGCTGCTGGTGAAGTCGTGGGCCGGGGCGAGCGACCTGTCGATCCAGGACGTCCCGCTGCTCGACGAGCTGCGCTACGCCGTGGGCGACGTCCCGCAGCGCACCGACGACGAGGCCTCCCTCGACGACACCGGCCTGCTCGAGGGCGGCCACGACGTGGCCGAGCTGATGACGGCCGCCGACCGCGAGTTCGCCCCGTCGGGCCGCGCGTGGCAGCCGCCGACCCACAGGATCGAGGACGACCCCTACGCCCACGTGCTCGTCGACGAGGCCCAGGACCTCACGCCGATGCAGTGGCGGATGGTCGGTCGCCGCGGCCGCACCGCCACCTGGACGATCGTCGGCGACCCCGCCCAGTCGTCGTGGCCGGTGCCGGCGGAGTCCGCGCAGGCCCGGGCCGAGGCGCTGGAGGGCAAGCCGGTCCACGAGTTCCACCTCTCGACCAACTACCGCAACTCCTCGGAGATCTACGCCTTCGCCGCCGACTACGCCCGCCGGGTCGGCCTGGACGCCGACCTCCCGACGGCCGTGCGGGTCGGCATCGTCGTACCCGCCGCCCGGCGCTCGGAGGTCAACGCCTGGCTGGCGTCGTGGCCCGAGCACGCCGAGCACGCCTCCGGCGCACGCGCCGCCGTCGACTCCTCGGTGACGCCGTCGGGCGACGACCGGGTCGTCGTGCTGACCGGTCTCGACACCAAGGGCCTGGAGTTCGATGGCATCGTCGTGGTGCGGCCGCAGGAGATCGAGGACGAGTCGGCCACCGGCCGGGCCACGCTCTACGTCGTGCTCACGCGTGCCACGCAGCTGCTGACCACGGTGAGCTGACCAACCTGCCGGAGTCGTGCCCCTGAGCGGGCGCCATGGCGCAGCACGATCTGCGGGTCGTCGGTGAAGGCGCTGGCCGCCCCGAGCACGATCTGGCAGTTGCTGATCGCCATCTGCGGGTCGCCGTCGACGTCGATGAGAAGGACGTCGCCGTCGACCTCGTAGCCGGTCGCGCCGTCGAGGACGATGACGACCGCGTCGCCGACCGCGTCGAGGGCGGTGTCGATCGAGAGGTCGTCGAGGGAGTCGAGGGCGTCGGCGATCTCCTCGTCGGTGGCGTCCACGACCTCGGCCGCTCCTGAGGCGTCGGCAGTCGGGTCGGAGTCGTCGCCGCAGGCGGTGAGCAGCAGCGGCAGGGCCAGGGCCGCCAGCGTGCGACGGGAGCGGAGCGTGGAGGGAGTCATGCGCGCCATCGTGAGGAGAGGGAACACGGGGCGCTACGAGCAAGAACTACTCAGCCCGGAGGGTTTCCCCCCGAGGGCGACGGGGCGCCCGGGGTGAGCGGTACGCCGGCGACGGGGCCGCCCTCCACCGACCCGGCGAGCGCGGCAAGCGCGGCGGGGAGGTCGTCGCGGCCGGTGACCCCGAGCTTGCGGTAGACGCGGGCGAGGTGGTTGTCGACCGTGCGGACCGAGAGCCCGCACCGCTCGGCGATCTCCTTGCTGCGCAGGCGGGCCGCGGCCAGTCGGGCGACCTCGAGCTCGCGGGGCGAGAGCAGCGCCGGCTGGCTGGTGCCCGGCCACGGCACCGCGCCGGTGTCGGCGAGCAGCGTCAGCTGGCGCAGGTGAGCCTTGCGGGCGGCCTCCCCGCGACCCGTCCGCTCCAGGATCGACCGGGCCAGGCCCAGCGAGGTGGCGGCCCGTCCGGGCAGGCCCATCCGGGCGAGGTCCTCGGCGGCCTCCACGAGCGCGGCGGCGTCCCCCCGCGCGACGGCCTGCGTACGACGCAGCAGGACGGGACCCAGGGCGGCGTCGGGGTGCACGTGCTCGGCCAGCAGCGCGGCCCGATCCGCGGCCGAGGCGGGGTCGGCGAGGACCGCGTCGTCGAGGGCCATCAGTCCCAGGTGCCGGTGCGACTGCTCGACGGCGAGCACGCCGGCGGCGGCCAGCACGTCACCCGCGGACCGTGGGTCCCCCGCGACCAGGTGACGCTGGGCGTGCACCCGTGCCAGGTGCAGCCCGACCTTCACGTCGGCGGCCTGTTCCTCGGTCAGCGCGGCAGCGAGCTGCTCGGCGAACCCGAGGTCGCCGTCACGAGACTCGACGACGGCGCGCAGGGCGGCGGTGGCGGGCCGCAGTCCGGTGAAGTCGCGCCAGGCGAGGTGGCGGACAGCACGCTCGACCAGCACCCGGGCGTCACCGAGGCGACCTGCGTGCAGTGCCAGCTCGGCCGTGGCGTACTCCCACATGCCCAGCGACGGGTCGGCGACCTGCGCTGCACGCCGTCGGTGTTCGTGGGCGACCTCCTCGGCGTGGGCCAGTCGGCCGTCGAAGGCGTCGGCTAGATAGGCCGAGAGGCGCAGCAGGTCCCCGGTGTGGACGGGGACGGCGTCGGTGCGCGCGAGGGCCGAGATCCCGGTCTCGACCAGGTCGCGCGCCTCGGACGGGGCACCGTCGAGAGAGGCGATCATCGCGCCGATGACGGCGTCGTTGACGCGGGCCGCATCGTCGGGGTCGGTGTCGCCGGGCTGCGGCGCGCCGGGGAGCACCGTGACCGGGAGTCCGGCCATCAGGCGCCACTTGACGAGGTCGCCCTCCAGGATCCGGCGCAGTGACGGGTCGTCGATCCCGGCAGCCACGGCCTCGACCCGGGCCACGGCCTCCGCGGGCCGCTGGGCCCGCACCGCGAGGAGCAGCCCCAGCTCCTGGGCCGCCCGGGTCCGCAGCGGCGCATCGCCGGTCCCGAGGCTGGCCCGGAGGTGGGCGTCGGCCTCCTCGAGCGACCCCTCGGCCGAGCAGGCGGCTCCCAGCAGCAGGCGGGCCAGTGGGGCGTCGGCGTCCGGTCCCCGCAACCTGCCCAACAGCTCGAGGGCGTCCTCGGTGCGACCGGCGGCGACGGCCCGCTGCGCCGCCTCCACCAGTCGAGGGGCCGCGACGGGCTCGCCGGCCCGGGCACGCAGGCGCACCTCGACGTCGGACCAACCCGCCAGGTCGGCCACGGCGTCTGCGCCGCGGAGCAGCAGGGCGGAGGTCCGGTCGGTGCTCAGCCCCTCGCGCAGCACCGGCGGCACCAAGGCTTCGACCGCCTCCAGGGCGCCCGGGGCGGGGGAGGTGGTCGGGCGCAGGTGTGCGTGGTGCAGCAACCACTCGACGGCCACCGGGGGGAGGGTGTTCGCCGGCATCGGACCGGCCACGGCGATGAGCTCGAGGACCTCGCGTGCGACGCGGTCGAGTCGCTCCAGCCGCTGGCCGACCAGCGAATGCAGGCGGGGCGTCGCCCGCAGCCGGCCCAGTCGCACCCCGTCGGGACCGGTGGTGGACGCCTCACGGGCCCCGGCGAGCAGCTCGCGCACCACGAGCGGGTTGCCACCGGCGTACCGCAGCAGGACGGCGGCCGACGGGGCGGACAGCTGGTCGCCGAGGTGTTCGGCCGCCATGGCCAGCACGGCGTCGTCGGCGAGCGGGCCGAGCTGCTCGACCACCCACCCGCGTGGCCCGGTGAGGTCGTCGAGCAGGGCGCGGGGCACGGAGTCGAGGTCGGCGTTGGTCGCGACGAGGGGCACCCCGGCGCGCGCCAGCTGGGCGAGCAACACCTGGGAGGCGCGGTCGAGCAGGGCCACGTCGTCGACGAGGACCACCAGGCCGTCGCGGGCCACGGCGCCCGGCAGCCGCGTGTAGAGGTCGATGAGGTTGGCCTCGGCCACGCGCAGCACGTCGTCGTACCGCTCCACGAGCCGCGCGAACGGCGCCAGCGTGACGGTGGCCTCGCCGTCGGCCCCGTGGGCGAGCACGTGGGCGGTCCCGTCGGCGCGGAGCTGCTCGGCGAGTTCCTTGAGCAGCCGGGTGCGGCCGGTGCCCGGGGCCCCGACCACGAGGGTCGGCCGGCGCTCGAGGACGTGCGACCGCAGCCGCTGCAGCTCCTCGGCGCGGCCGATCGTGCTCATGATCGGCACGGTAGTGCTCCTGGGGGGACCTCGGCGCGGCCAGTTCGATCTGCGACCGACAGGCGGACCGGGTGGTCCGGTCCGCCTGCCGCGCGCGTACGCCGAGGGTCAGGAGACCTTGAAGCCGGCGCCCGCGGTGCGCCCGCTGCTCGCGGCCTTCGCGGAGACCTTCCACTTCCCGGTGGCGGCCTTCTTGAGCTTCACGGCCTTGCTGAAGGTGCCGTCGGGGCCGGCGACCGCGCTGGTGCCGAAGGACTTCTTGGTCCCCTTCTTGACCTTGCCCTTCTTCGTCAGCTTCAGCGTCACCTTCTCGCCGGGCTTGAACAGCGAGCCGGTCAGGACCACCTTCTTGCCGACCTTGACCGTCTTGGTCGCGGTCACCTTGCCCTTCTTCGCGACGATCGTGAGGATCCCGGTCGCGGTCTCACCGAGGTAGGAGACCCGGACCTCCTGCTGGCCCGGGGGCGCGAACTCGGGGACGACGAGCTGGCCGTCGAAGAAGCCGATCTCGTCGATCGTCTGCACGTTGGCCGGCTCACCGCCGACGGTGGGCGTGACCGGGCCCGCCGTGTTCTTGAAGTCCTCGCCGCGGAAGCCGATCGACTCGCCCTGGGTCGCGGAGAAGGCGTCCACGAAGATCTGCGCGGGCGCCGCCGGGTCGAAGACGCCCACGCTGACGAGCGGGGCGCCGCTGACGAGCTGGTCGCAGCTGTACTCGTAGTACTCGCGGGTGTCTCCGGACGTGTCGCCGAAGAAGCCGATGGTGATGTCCTTGACGGCGAGGTCGTAGTGGTCGGAGTCGCCGTAGGTCAGGTCGTCGACGTCCTGCTCGCCGAGGGACAGCGGGGTCCCGGGCGTCACGGTGGGGATCTGCACGGTGCGCGGCTGCAGGGTGAACTCGAAACCGCGGCCGTCCTCGACCAGCACGAAGACCGACACGTCGACGTTGGTCAGCTCCTCGGGCAGGTCAGCGGTGGGGATGGCGCCCAGGGTCAGGCTCGCCGTCTGGCCGCTGCCCACCGGCACCGGCGAGGGGTGCTCGAGCTTGACCGAGGCCGCCCAGGTGCCGTCGTCGCTGACGCGCGTGTTGGCGAAGAACGGGTCCCGGATCACCTCGCAGTCGGTGAGCGAGAGGTCCTGGCTGCCCTCGACGGCCTGCGAGGGCAGCGTCGCCAGTGCAGGGGCGAGGAGACCGACGCCGAGGGCGACGGTCAGGGTCCGGGTCGTGGGACGGGGCATGGGTGTCTCCTGGGGTCGACTGGGTGGGGAGGGGCGACCGGAGGGTAGGGACGCCCAGGACCGAGGGGACATGAGTAGGGATTGCCTAGCCATGTCGGGCCACGCCGTCGGGACAGGTCCACGGACGGAACCCGGAGGCGCAGCCGATGGCTTGCCTCCTAGGCTTCAGCCATGTCTTCGCCCCGCCCCGATGCCCGTGCCGCGATCGACGCGCTGCAGGGGCACGAGGCGTGGGCCCTGATCCGGCGCTCCACCCGCGTGGGCGGCAAGGACACCGTCGGACTGGTCGGCGGTCGGCGCTGGGTGGCGGAGTCGATCATGGACGTGCCGCTGGAGTCGGGTCCGCCCGCGCCCGGCCGCACGTGCGACCGGCTCGTCGCGGTGCCGTTCCGCCAGGTCTCCGAGCGTGGCTTCGAGGCGCACGACGACGGCACCCCGCTGGTGGTGGTCGACGTCGAGGAGGAGCGGGAGTACTCCGTCGCCGAGGTCCTCGACGCCATCCCCGACGGCGAGGTCGCCTTGGCCGACCGCGGCGGCTTCGACATCGACGACGACGACTACGCCAAGGTCGTCGAGCAGATCATCACCGACGAGATCGGCCAGGGTGAGGGCGCCAACCTCGTCGTCGGCCGCCGCTACCGCGCGGTCGTCGCGGACTGGAGCGCCGAGAAGGCCCTGACCGTCTTCCGCCGGCTGCTCGAGCGCGAGCACGGTGCCTACTGGACCTTCTGCTTCTTCACCGGCGACCGCTACCTCGTCGGCGCCAGCCCCGAGCGGCACGTCAGCGTGCACGGGGGCGAGGTGCGGATGAACCCCATCTCCGGCACCTTCCGGCTGCCCAAGCAGGTGGCCGCGCCCGACGGCGCGCCCGCGGCCGACCTCAAGCGCGACCTGCTCTCCTTCCTCGCCGACGAGAAGGAGATCTACGAGCTCTTCATGGTCGTCGACGAGGAGCTGAAGATGATGTGCGACATCTGCCACGAGGGCGGCCAGGTGCTCGGGCCGTTCCTCAAGCCGATGTCGCACCTCGTGCACACCGAGTACCTCCTGGCCGGCCGCACCCGCAGCGACGTGCGCGAGGTGCTGCGCGACACGATGTACGCCGCGACGGTCACCGGCTCCCCGGTCGAGAACGCCTGCCGGCTGATCAAGGAGTACGAGCCCCACGGGCGCGGCTACTACGGCGCCGCGCTGGCGATCCTGGGCCGCGACCCCGAGGGCGAGCCGGTGCTCGACAGCCCCATCGTCATCCGCACTGCCGACGTCACGCCCGACGGCCGGCTCACCGTCACCGCCGGCGCCACGCTGGTGAGGGACTCGGATCCGGCGTACGAGGTGGCCGAGACGCACGCCAAGGCCGGCGGCATCCTGTCGGCCTTCGGGCTTGTCGACGCGCCCGCGACCCGGCGCGAGGAGCTGCTCGGCCTGGTCAACGACGAGGACGTGCTGCTCGCGCTCAACGGCCGCAACCGGCGGCTGTCGACCTTCTGGCTGACCGACCAGGCCGACAGCGAGCCCGACCCGGTGCTCGCGGGGCGGCGCGTGGTGATCCTCGACGGCGAGGACGACTTCGTGAACATGCTGTGCCACGTGCTCGGGGTGCTCGGCCTGGAGAGCTCGGTGGTGCGGCACGAGGACTACACCGAGGGCTGCCTCGACGACGCCGACCTGGTGATCGTCGGCCCCGGCCCCGGTGACCCGCGCGACGACGCCGACCCCAAGATGGCGACCCTGCGGGCGGCGGTCGAGCGGCTGCTGCAGCGGGAGCAGCCGTTCCTCGCGGTGTGTCTGGGCCACCAGGCGCTGTGCCACACCCTGGGGCTGCCGTTGGCCTACAAGGACATCGTCTTCCAGGGCACCCAGTCGGCGCTGAAGGTCGACGGGCGCACCGAGCGGGTCGGCTTCTACAACACCTTCGTGGGCCGGGTCGGCGACGACACCGTGCTGCCCGAGGGTGTCATCGTCGATGCGGACGCCGAGACCGGTGACGTGCACGTGCTGCGGGGGCCGCACTACACCGGCATCCAGTTCCACGCCGAGTCGATCCTGACCCAGCGTGGGGACGGTCTGCTGCACGAGATCGTCGCCCGGCTGCTGGGCTGAGCGGGCGGGCGCCCGGGCATCGTCGTGACCGTCCCCGACGTCGTGGTGGTCGACCACCACGACTCCTACACCCAGAACCTCGTCCACCTCGTGGCCGCGGTGACCGGGCGGCTGCCCAGGGTGGTGCAGCACGACGAGACGACAGCCGAGTCGGTGCTCCTCCAGCACACCCACGTCGTGCTCTCGCCGGGGCCGGGGCACCCCGACGTCCCGGCCGACTTCGGCGTGGGGCGCGAGGTGCTGCTGCGGGCCACCCGCCCCGTGCTGGGCGTGTGCCTGGGCATGCAGGGCCTGGTGACGGCGTACGGCGGTCGCGTGGAGCGGATCACGCCGGCCCACGGCCGGGTCAGCGAGGTCACGCACCGCGACACCGGCGTGCTCACGGGGCTGCCGCAGGGGTTCCGCGTGGTGCGCTACCACTCGCTCGCCGCCACGGTCGTGCCCGACTGCCTCGAGGTGACCGCCACCTGCGCCGGGGAGCCGGGCGAGCCCGACGTGGTGATGGCGGTGCGACACCGGGAGCTGCCGCTCGAGGGCGTGCAGTTCCACCCCGAGTCGGTGCTCTCGGAGCACGGGCGGCACCTGGTCGAGAGGTTCCTGGCACGAGGTGGTCCGTCATGAGGAGGGGGCGATGACCGACCCGGTGCTCGAGGCGTGGCAGCGCTCCACCGCGCCGCGCCGCTTCTGGCTCGACGGCGGCGGTGCGCGCGACTGGTCCGGGCGGCGCTCGATCCTCGGCGTCCTCGAGCCCGACGACGTCTCGCTGACCTACTCCGCCGCCCGCCGCCAGGTGACGCGGCACGCCTCGGGGCGCTCGGAGGTCGTCGGCGACGACGTGTTCGAGGTGCTCTCACGCGAGCTGCAGGGGGGCGACGTGCGCGACCAGTGGTTCGGCTACCTCGGCTACGCCTGCCGACCCGACCTGCCGGCGCGGCTCGCTCCCGACGCCCCCGGTGCGGTGCCGGACGCGGTGTGGATGCGGCCCTCGCGGGTTCGGCTGGTGGAGCACGCGGCTCCCACTGCTCGACCACCGAGGAGCGCCGGCGACGAGGCGGGCGTCGGGACCATCCCACCCGCCTACCGTGCGGCCTTCGACCGCGTCCAGGAGCGCCTGCTCGCCGGCGACACCTACGAGGTGAACCTGACCCACCGGGTCGAGGTGCCCAGCGACCTCGACCCGCTGGCGGCGTACCTGCGGCTGCGCGAGCTCAACCCCGCGCCGTACGCCGGCTTCCTCCAGCACGACGTCCCCGGCGCGCGGGCCTGGCTGCTGTCGAGCAGCCCGGAGCGCTACGCGACGGTCTCGACCACCGGGGAGGGGGGCAGGGTGCTGGAGACCAAGCCGATCAAGGGCACGACCCCACGCAGCGACGACCCCGCCGAGGACGAGGAGCACCGCCGGCGGCTGGCGCAGGACGAGAAGTACCGCGCGGAGAACCTGATGATCGTCGACCTGCTGCGCCATGACGTCGCCTCGGTGTGCGAGCCGGGCAGCGTCGAGGTGCCGCAGCTGATGGAGGTGGAGTCCTACGCCTCGGTGCACCAGCTGGTCTCGACCGTGCGCGGGCGGCTGCGCGAGGACGTCGGCACGGTCGAGGCGCTGCGCGCGCTCTTCCCCGCCGGGTCGATGACCGGGGCGCCGAAGCTGCGCACGATGGAGGTCATCGAGGGGGTCGAGGCGTCGCCGCGCGGGGTGTACGCCGGCGCATTCGGCTGGGTGTCCGGCGACGGGCGCGCGGACCTCGGCGTCGTCATCCGGTCCCTGGTCACCGGGGGCGACGGACGGTACGTTCTCGGGACCGGCGGTGGCATCACCGTGCTGTCGGACCCGGTCGAGGAGCACGCGGAGGCGGAGCTCAAGGCCGCCCGGCTGCTGCAGGCGCTCGCCCGCCCCGCCAGGGAGGGCGATTCGTAGGCTCCTCGTCACCGCCGCGCAACAGGAGGTGGTTACTGTCGAGGACATGGAGAAGCCGACCGTCGTCGTGCTCTTCGGAGCGACCGGTGACCTGGCGCGGCGCAAGCTGCTGCCCCGAGGACCTCACCGACGAGGTGTGGGCGGGGTTCTCGGCGATGCTGTCCTACGTCCCGCAGTCCGCCGGCACCGAGGCGCTGGCCGCGGAGGTCTACCGGGTCGAGACGCTGCTGCCCGGCGACATCCACGACAAGCGGCGGTTGCACTACCTCTCGGTGCCGCCCAAGGCGGCGCTGTCGGTGCTGGAGCAGCTGCAGGCCGGCAACCTCGTCGAGCGCGCGCGGATCATCATGGAGAAGCCGTTCGGCACCGACCTGGAGTCGGCCAAGAGGCTCAACGCGCGCGTCCACGAGGTCTTCGACGAGTCGCAGGTCTTCCGCATCGACCACTTCCTGGGCAAGGAGGCCGCCCAGAACATCCTGGCCTTCCGCTTCGCCAACGGTCTCTTCGAGCCGATCTGGAACCGCAACTTCATCGACCACGTGCAGATCGACGTCCCCGAGACCCTCGGTCTCGAGGGGCGCACGAAGTTCTACGAGACCACCGGCGCTTACCGCGACATGGTCGTCACCCACCTGATGCAGGTGCTGGCGTTCACCGCGATGGAGCCGCCGACCTCGCTCGCCCCGGACCCGATCAGCGACGAGAAGCTCAAGGTCTTCCGGTCGATGAAGCCGATCGAGCCCCACCACGTCGTGCGCGGCCAGTACGCCGGCTACCGCGGCAAGGAGGAGGTCGCCGACGACTCCGACACCGAGACCTTCGTGGCGCTGCGGGTCGAGATCGACAACTGGCGCTGGGCAGGCGTGCCGTTCTACCTGCGCACCGGCAAGAAGCTCGCCGAGGGGGCCCGGATCATCTCGATCGCGTTCAAGGAGCCGCCGCTGACGATGTTCCCCAAGGGGTCCAACGTCGGCACCCAGGGCCCCGACCACCTGACCTTCGACCTGGCCGACCAGTCGAAGATGTCGCTGTCGTTCTACGGCAAGCGCCCGGGACCGGGCATGAAGCTCGACAAGCTCTCGATGCAGTTCGCCACCCACGACACCGAGGCCTCCGGGCTGGTGCTGGAGGCCTACGAGCGCCTCATCCACGACGCGATGCGCGGCGACCACACGCTCTTCACCACCGCCGAGGGCATCGAGGAGCTGTGGGCGAAGTCGATGCCGCTGCTCGAGCACCCGCCGCCGGTGCGGTCCTACCAGCCGGGCTCGTGGGGCCCCAACGCCATCCACCAGCTCATCGCCCCGCACGCGTGGCGGCTGCCCTTCGAGCGCGGCTGGCGCTCCACCGGCACCGTCACCCCGGACTCACCCACCGACGAGTAGCCCGGCCCTCCCTCCCTATCTGGGGGGATCACGTCGAGCCGGCGCATCAATACGCCGGTTCGATCCATCCGGTACGCCGAGCCGGGGTATCAATACGCCGGTTCGATCGGTCCTGGACGGGGAGTCGGGTCATTCCATGGGGTAGCCGGCGGCGGCCATGTCCTCCAGGGACCCGCCGTCGACGACCGTGAGACCCGCCTCGCGCATCCGCTCGGCCGCGTCGGCGGACCGGTTGCCGGAGCGGCAGTAGACGACGTACGTCGTGTCGCGGTCGAGCTCGGCGATCCGGTCGTCGAAGTCGGAGGCCTGGACGTCGATGTTGGTGGCGCCCTCGACGCGCGCCTCGGCGTACTCCTCGGGGGTGCGGACGTCGATCACCGCCGCACCCGCGGCCTTCGCCGACTCCACCGCCGCCGCTTGGGAGGTGTTGGCGACCTCGGGCACGGTGCCGCTGGTGTCGTCGCCCCCGCAGGCGGTGAGCGCCAGGGCGAGCGCGGAGCAGGCGGTCAGGGTGCGGAGCGGGGAGGCCATGTCGCCACCCTAGGCACGCCGGACCAGCCGGGCGCCCCACCTGTGCGGGTTCTCCCTACCGGCTGGGCCACCGGGTGCGGTGACCTCAGACGCCGGGCTCCGAGCGCGGGTCGTCCTGCCAGCGCTTGCCGCCCATGTCGATGCCGCGTCGCGTGTTGGACATCGAGGTGACCAGGGTGGTGCCGACCTTGCCGTGCCGGTCGAAGACGGTGCAGCTGCTGACGGCCACGCCGTCGTGCTCGACCCGGTCCAGGGTCCGCAACCCCACCGTGACGCCAACGGGCAGCCGGGAGAGCGTCAGGGTGACGTCGGCGTTGATGTGCTGGACGCCCGCGGTGCCCCAGTTGGCGGCCAGGCTCGTGCCGTCGGCCGAGGCGGCGACGGCCTGGAACGGCGTCACCGGCTCCCCGAGCACGATCGAGGGCGCGGTGTTCCAGTAGGTCTTGCGCTCGGCGTCCTGGTGCTCGCGGAAGTCCTGCGACCAGCCGGCTCCGCTGTGGATGAAGGGCACGTGCGGCTCGTCGGTCTCCGGAGCGACCTCCAGCGGCGGGGCCTCGGGGATGTCGGGGTTGGTCCAGGTCTCGCCCGGGGCGTCCTCGCTCGGTCGCAGCCACAGCGTGGACGCGCGGGCGGTCGGCCCGGCCTCCTGGTGCAGCACGACGTCGACCAGCATCAGCCGGCCGCTCTCGCGCACGACCTCGGTCGTGGTCCACGTCGGGGCCATCCGCGTGGGGGTGAACAGGTCCACGGTCACGCGGGTCGGCACCAGCTCGGGCCGCTGGCGGCGTACGACGGTCTCGGCGGCACGCCCCAGTGCCCCGGCGACCGCCACCCCGTGCGCCTGCTCGTCGGACCAGCTGCTGCGCGCGAGCGCCAGCGGCTCGATCGCGTGGGGCTGCTCGTGGTCGGGCAGGGGGCGGAAGAAGGCGAGGTCCACGCTGCGGAGGCTACGAGGTCTCGTGGCTGTGAGTCTTGGTAGTGGCTGGCCCGGGGCTGGCTGGCAGGGTCGGTCTGGCCGGTTCTCTGTCGTGTTCGTGACCCACTCGTGGCTT
>LULQ01000179.1_pt1 | contig 19482 bp, 23 predicted proteins | sample 728091 | NCBI WGS metagenome assembly LULQ01 (sample SAMN03860285, study PRJNA289734) | marine metagenome | biome: seawater column; feature: ocean; material: water; isolation source: Red Sea water column Station 149 - depth 10m | place: Saudi Arabia: Red Sea | collected 2011-10-15 | depth 10 m
GCTTCATGACCTTCTCTGCGACGCAGAGCATGAGGATGGTGGATGAGAGACGCTCCATAATGTGTATTGTTTTCGGCGGGGGGGTTTGTTGTCCGCTCTGCTCTATAGACGCCACTCAGGTCTGTTTTATTCTGCCGTTAACAGATTTTTGCATTTGCCTCCTCACCCGGTCAGGGGCGCACCCCACATATACAGGAACCGGGCGCACGCCACTACAACGCCCAATCCACAAAAACAAACGATTACACGACTTTTAGACGAAGGATGATAATCACACGACCAACTGAGGGTTACGTCGGACTAAAAACACAACGAAACCTATTTTGGCTTAAAATTAGACAATTTAAACGCCTTCGTCGACGATATCTGGCCATTCGACCCCCCAAAAAGTCGAATTCGCCCGACATTTGTATATCTCGAATTAGGGTAGGGGGTAGTACCAGCCAACCCCCGAAAGTGCCTCAAATCGCCTTAAAATGCGTCGGTCACAAGGCTTGTTAATATTATACATCAAGGAGTGTTAAACGGGCAATAAATGTCCTTTTGCCGCGTATACCGCGCCGCCCCCGATGCGGCCTGTGGAGCAACTTATTGTGTCAGGATAGCCAAAAAATGTGAACAAGCGCACACTCCCGGTTGGGGGTATGTGGCTTCGGCTCCTTGGTGGGGAGGGGAGTGTCCCCGGCTTTCGGGCTGCTGCCGCTCCGTTTCGGTCGTCGGTCTGCCTGTCGGTCGGTGCCCCCGTCCCCTGAGCGCATTGGTGTACCTACATTGGATGTACCTACATAGAAATGCTGAAAGTGTGCCGCGCAATCGCAACGCTTGTTGCCCCAATGGTCAGCAAAATCAATTTTGGTTCGAAAAATTTTTTGGCTTGCATTATATATAATCCCCCCGGCCTGAGTTTCTGGCAACTTTTGGCGAACTTTCCCGATGCAATCCACGGAATGAAATCTGTACTACCTCTTTGGCAGTATGCGCCCCAACCTGACGTCACACTCCAGCTCATATATGTTAAAAACTGTGAAGAGCCGTCTGGATTTGCAGCCACGTTCGCCGCACAGTGGGGAGTTGTTCAACGTCGATACAACAGTATTCTGTGTTGAGTGTCAGGCGCTTGGTGACGTATCCCCACGTTACACCACATCCCCTTGATTTTGTAAAAAAAAACCTGTAACTTCGCTTCGCACTGAAGGAAAACAGGTTCGCACCTCCTTCGGGCCTTTAGGGGGCCCGACCGGTGGCTCAACTGGCAGTCGCTGGCGCTCCTCACTTCACTTAGTTCGCTCTAAGACCTGAATCGGGGCGCACTATGCCCTATTCCTAACAACAAACTCCCGACAGATTCCTATAAGAGGATTGTTATTAGCTTTGTCAGACCCATGAGACCTGTTAAGAAAGGAAAAGGATTGACCGTACAGAAAAAAACGGTGTCTGTGCCTCCCCCGAAGGGATATCACTGGATGGAGGAGCGTGGCCGGTACTACCTCATGGAGGGAAACTACAAGCCGCACCCCGGAGCGGTGAAGGAGGCCAAGTTCAAGACCGTAACCCATGGGTAAGCACGGCAGAAGCGAACGGAAGAAGGCGAAGATTCGCAAGAAGTATGGGGTCAAGCCCGGCCTTGAGGGGCTCATCCCCAACAGAAGGGTTTCTCGGGCCATCCGCCGTGGAGACGGCAACATGACGGGGTTCAATATGCCAGCGGCCAAGCGGGTGCAAGCGCGATTGGTGCGCAGGGGCGAGGAGGGCATCATCGACCAAGACCCGAACTCCGATACCTACAAGCACTTTGCTTCCGTCAACCCCTTCACTGGGAAATTCCTCAAACAATCCAACTACTCTACAGTTGGTATGGAGCTGGATTCACCATACGGGCGGGCGAACGCAGACCGAATCAAAAAGAAAAACAAGTTGGGGAAGCAGAAGAAGTACTACAAGTACAAGAATAAGATGGTGGGGGGGCTCGGACTGAAGAACCCGCCGAAAGAGCCTGTCACCAAGGCGTCTGTCAAGAAGCAGATGCAGGGCATCATGGCGAAGGAGTTTCCCGGAGTGCAAATCCCCGACAGCGTCATGAGTAAGTACGCCATGACGTACCTCCTGCTCGGCCTCCGTGAGGATGCACTTAAGCAAATCAAGGGCAACGAGCGCAAGCGGCAGGATATGCTCAACAGCAAACCCATTCCGAAAAACAAACTGTAATGGCGAAGAGAAAAGTCCCCTATGCATTCGGTCTACCCGAGAAGTACACCGACCCAGCGCAGGGGAAGAAGGTGCCCCGCAGCAGGAAAGCACAAGCGGACCTCATCAAAGAGGGGAAGGAGGCATACAAGAAGGGGAAGAAGCTCCCCGACAGCTACTTCAAGCGCCGCACCATGACAGCCAAGAAGGGGGCCAAGACCCCCGGCGGCCTCGCAGCAAAAGCAAAATCTTCGGGAATCTCTCTGTCTACACTCAAGAAAGTGTACAAGCGAGGACAGGGCGCCTACCTCTCAGGCGGTTCCCGCACCGGCGCATCGATGGCCGCATGGGCGATGGGCCGAGTCAACAGTTTCATCCGTGGTTCTCGCAAGCACGACACAGACCTTCGGTGACATGTTCCCTATGTTCAACAAAACCAAACTTATTCTGCGGCTGTTCGACCGCATCACCGAGCTGGAAGGCACAGTGAAAGAGTTGCACGCGCAAAACCTCAAGCTCATAGAGATGATTGGGGAACTTCATACTGAAATTGCCTATCTCAAAGGCCGCGTAGAAAAGTCAAAACGATAATCGTTAAATTCGCATCATGGCACAACACGACACACCACGAGTTAGAGTTAGGACGGAGGAGGAACTCCGTTTAACTCGCCCCGGTACGCCAATGCCCCGAGGCCGGCAAGCCACTTCAGTTCCGACAGGGCGTTCAGTAGACAATAATCTAAGGGGCATGAGCGATGTTGCTGCCAGAGCGGCTGCAGCGGCACAGGCAGACATCAAGGCTAAGAATCGCGAAGCCTTCAACAAGGCGTTTGCTGAGGCTCGCCGCCGGGGTAAGATGACGTTCACTATGAACGGGAAGACTTACGGCACCCGGAAGAAGGGCGAGACCAAGGAGCAGCACAAAGCTGCTATGGAGGGGAAGCGTCCCCAGACTGTCGCCATGAAGACTGCTACGGTGTCCAGCGGAAAGAAGCCCACGCTCAAGTTGCGTGGAACTTCCCCGTCACCCGCCACCACCGCAGTGCCTAAGTCCAAGAAGGAGGTTCGTGCCACGAAGAAGGCCAACGCCAAGAACGCTCGTGACTTGAAGCGTGATGAGCAACGCGGCGGCTCTACCTTCAAAGCTGAGAGCGCAGGACGCGCAGCCCAGCGGAAGGAGTTTGAGCGCATCAAGCAAGAGAAGGCAGCGAAGAAAGCCGGACGCAGGGGTGCTCGTGCCGCAAAGAAAGCTGGACGCCTTCAGGCTCGCCTCGACAAACTCAAAGGAAAAGCCGGCCTGAAAATGGTCAAGGGCAAGGACGGGAAAATGGTTCCATTCTACGCCGCTGACGGCAAGGGTAAGATGATGGGCGGAGGCAAGTACGGCAAGATGCCCGGCGGTGGAAAGATGCACTCCAAGAAGTACGGTAAGATGCCCGGGGGTGGAAAGATGCACTCCAAGAAGTATGGCAAAATGGCCTACGGCGGAAAAATGATGAAGGCAGAGAACGGGACCAAGGCTCCCGACCCGAATCGTTACCGCGTGATTCCTGAAGCCATTAACCCCAAAGACCCGAAGTCTGCTATGCGGATGAAGTTCATGATTGACGGTAGGCAGGTTTCATCGCAGGACTTCACCAAGGCTATTCGGGCCGAAAGCCCCAAGTTCAACGTGAACTCTTTCGTTCGGCAGGGAGTCAAGAAGGCTGGGTATCGCTTTGACAAGGCGAAAGGCCAGTGGTCCTACTCCGGTCAGAACCAATACATGAAGGACACCGCGAAGGAGATTCGCGGCGCCCGCTCTGGTCAGTAAGCCAGAAAATCCAACGACTTGACTACGCTGTTGCCTTCGTGGGTGATGGCGTAGTCTGTTTCTACACGCTGGATAACGTAGTGGTCTTCAAGGATTCCGTCAACGTAAAACCAGATGTGGTGAATGTCATCATCGCAGGTTTGGAACAGGACGTAGTCTTCGTTGAATGATTGCTGTTCGTACACAAGCTCACCGTTCGGACTGATGATTCTGTACTCAAAGTCGAACGTAGAGTAGTCGTCCGTGTGAAAGGTGTGCCCGCATTGAGCGGTGGCTTGCAGGGCAGCGAAGATGCTGAGGATGCCGATGATGGCGCGGAGGGTAATCTTGATGTAGTTCATTCTTCTAAGTTTATAGGTTCGTCTCCTTCGAGTTTTCTGTAGATGCGCTGTACTGAGTACCGGTTACGATAGTTCTTCCGGGTCTCCTGATAGAACAACGCAGATTCTCCTGTGATATTGCGTGAGTCTGTTCTTGTGTACGCTTTTTCTATGTAACCCTTTGTCTGTAAAGGGTATATGATTCTGTCCCCAAACTTCTTCTGGTTCTGGAACATGGCTTCTGCTGCGTACTTGATGGTAAAGAACTCAAGGTCGTAGAGGAAGAAGAGTACCATAATCTCATTCAGGGTTAGGTCGTACCTCTCTACAGCCTCTCTCGCAGCGAGCTTGAGGTACTTTAGGTAGTTCCTATGAATGTATTTCTCGTTTAAGTATGAGAAGTCGCGCATGCGCCTCCCAGAGTGCTTTCTACTCATCTTTATATTTGTCGTATGGCTACACTTTCCGGTACGAAAATTAAGGACACCTACACCGGGCTGCTGAAACTGGTCAACAACGCCGCTGTTGACGCCTCCCTTGAGCGTGTTACCACGGGAGAGAATACGTCCACGGCCCTTCAGCTCTCCACTACTACAGTCAAAGCCGACGCTCTTCAGATTGAGAACGTTTCCGAAGTCTCTCAAACTAAGACTTTGGTTTGGAACAGCACATCGAAGTCAGTCGGGTATCGTGAGATTCCCTCCGCCATCACCGCAGTCGCAACCATCGCGGTGAACGGCGGCTCCAGCAATGGAGTGGTTCGCTTCACAGACAATGCAGCGGCGGACACGGACATTACGTTTGATACGGGCAACAACATTCAGATTAGCGGGGATGCTGCGTCTGACACCATCACGATTGAAAGTACCAATCGAAAGGTGGACACGGTGGCCCCAACGAACGCTAACATCGGGATTTCTACGTCTCTGTCTGGGGCCCATGTTTTTCTGGACCTGTCCAGCCTCGCGGCTGGTGGAGAGATTACCCTCCCCCCTGCGGCTGAGGGTTTGTATCTCTCTATTCAGATTAAAGCCAAGTCTACGAGTGCGACAAAAATCAAAGCGAGCTCTGGTGACCACTTCAAGGGTCGGATTGTACTGATGGAGTCTGGCACCAGTGCTCATGCAGTGGATACCGCAGAAAGCACGGGCGACGTGGTCATCAATATTGAGAGCGACTCAACGACTACCGGTGGTGGGTTTGGTGACGTCTTACACTTCGTCTGTGAGGACGCTACAACGTGGTTTGTTTACGGAACTCTCTTTACGTCAGGTACTATTAGTGGTCCTGCTATTTTCTCAGCCAGCTAAATCATGGATGATATTTTGAAGAAGACGATGTTCGGGGAAGTCCGCGAACTGTTCAATGAGTTGGAGGAGATTATCAAGAAGTACAGCGCCGAAGAGGAGGTTGCCTATCTCGCTTCCTTTGGCTTGATGAGTGATGAGTCCACCGAGACGGAGCACCATTGGCAAATGGGCTACTCTTGGAACGTCCGCAACGACGATGAGTTTGACGAGATTCAATACCTTCAGAGAGAGGCATACTTTATTGAAACTGAAGACGATAGCGACGGCTTGACGTTTCAGGCATCCCTAAATTGAGATGAACGTAATTCGTAAGATTGTCGTGGGTCCTAACCCCAAGGACGCCATGGCTTATTTCGTCGGCATGAAAGCCGGCTCTTCCCGCGTGTGCTTGATTGAAGAAGACGAGTCCGCTCTCTTTGCACATAACGTCAGGAAGTTCAATATTTATATCGAAGACGAGGACTCTACCTATATCTGGAAGTCGGTAGAGAATGTCCCCGTGGTAGTAGAATACGATTGCAATTTTGAATGAAAGCACTGAACCACTTCATTGTTAGGATAGACAAGAAATACAAGAACACCATCAAGGTCGGGGACAAGGAGCTCTACTTGGAAAGCAAGTTCAACGAGCACCAGCACCGCATCCCCTATGGCGAAATCGTCGCCGCACCAACAAAGCACTATACGGGTGCTGTAGAGGGCGACATCTTGTTCTTCCACCACCACGTCATCATGAACTCCTCCCTGCATCTGGGGGAAGACTTGTATCTGGTGATGTATTCCCCGGACACGTCTGTTGCCTGTCACGCCATTGCGTATCGCGATGGTGGTGGAGACATCAATATGCTGGGCGGTTGGATTTTCTTGGAGCCGCCAGAGAAGTCTGATGACTATGAGTACAGCGATAGCGGCATCATCGTTGATATCGGCTTCAATCGCAAGCCGGATAACAAGGCCAAGCTGATGAGCACCACTCCGGAGCTGGAGCGGCAGGGCGTCAAGGTTGGTGATGTAGTCTGCTACTCAAAAAACTCCGACTATGAGATGGAGCTCGACGACGGCAAGAAGGTGTACCGCATGCGCGATGAAGACCTGATGTATGTCGAAGCGTAAGTACAGCACCATCGAAGCTGCCGAGCGGTTGATGTCTTCTATGGAGAAGGCCATTGACAACATGATTAAGGAGGTTGCCAAGCCTGTTGACCCCGACGCCACCGGCTCTGCCCGCAAGGCGGAGCTGCAGTCCGTAAAGCAGACCGCGATTGACTGCAAGGAGCTTCTGGTCGAGCGCCAGCGTTTGGAGCAGATGGTCAAGGACTTGAGTGAGAAGGGCTCTATCGAGGAGCAAAAGGATTATTCTGGTGGCTTCGCAGAACGGTTCAGTAAGTGATGCTGAAAAAGCTGGAGGGTTACGATGAGGAGGTTATCTCTATCTGTCCCCGGGGCTCACTTGGTGAGGTTATCGAGGTTGCCGGACTCTACATTGCGCTTCCTGAGATGCCGCCCGTTGAACGTATGGTCGGCTATGGCAAGCCACAAGCTGACCAGAGATGGGAGAGGCTTGCTGCTCCTGACGAGATACGTCGGGTTCGGAGTATGGATGAGTGGATGGAAGCCCCAAACGAGTTTCGGGCCAAGTTCCGTCCGTATATCGAGGAGGAGTTTCGTCGTCGGCGTGAGGGCCTTTGGTTTCTCAACAATGGCGTACCTACATACATAACGGGGCGCCACTACATGCTGCTCCAATGGACCAAGATGGACATTGGATACCCGGACTACCTTTCCTTTCAACGGGAGCTGTATCTCCATATGGCAGCGTGTGAGGCGGACCCCCGATGTATGGGCCAGCTCTATACGAAGTGCCGACGTAGTGGCTACACCAATATGTGTAGTTCAGCTCTGCTTGACGAAGGTACTCAAGTCAAGGATAAGCTGTTGGGCATCCAGAGCAAGACGGGTAAGGACGCTCAGGAAAACATCTTCATGAAGAAGGTGGTCGCGATGTTTCGCTCCTACCCATTCTTCTTCAAGCCGATTCAGGACGGCACCACCAACCCGCGTGTGGAGCTGGCGTTCCGTGAACCGTCAAAAAGAATTACCAAGAACAACAAGACCAGCTACAAGGGCGACGCCTTGAACACGGTCATCAATCACCGCAACACCACCAACAACGCCTACGATGGGGAGAAGCTACACATGCTGTACCTCGACGAGGCTGGCAAGTGGGAGAAGCCCACCGACATCCGTGAGGCGTGGCGTATTCAAAGGACCTGTCTGATTGTGGGCAGGAAGATTATCGGTAAGGCCATGGTGGGTAGTACGGTGAACCCCATGGACAAGGGGGGCAAGGAGTACAAGGGCTTGTGGCGAGACTCCGACCCGCTGCAAAGAAATGCTAACGGCAGAACCGTTAGTGGCCTGTACCGCATCTTCATCCCAGCGCAAGAAGCTCTTGAGGGTTTCTTTGACGTGTATGGCAACCCTGTCGTTGAGGACCCTGCCGAGCCCGTGGAGGGAATCGATGGCGACCTCATCTACTTCGGGGCTAAGACTTTTTTGAAGAACGAGAGAAACGCCTTGAAAGGCGACGCTCGGGAGATGAACGAGTTCATCCGCCAGTTCCCGTACACGACGGACGAGGCTTTCCGTGACAGCGTGGAGGGCAGCCTGTTCAACATAGGAAAGATTTACGAGCAGATAGAGCTGAACGACAACATGTACCCGAGCCCGGTTGTGCGCGGTAACTTCGTTTGGAACTCTGGCGTTCGCGATAGCACTGTTGTGTTTTCTCCCGATGCCAAGGGCCGGTGGTATCTGTCGTGGATGCCCCCTACACACATGAGGAGTCAGTACAAGGAGGAGCGCGGTCGGCGTGTGCCCCCTAACGCTCATATCGGTGTTGGCGGCGTCGATAGCTATGACCTCGACCAAACGGTAGACAAGCGCGGCTCTAAGGGTGCATGTCACCTCTTCAACAAATTCAACATGCAAGAGGACTGCCCGTCGAATCACTTCGTCGCAGAGTACGCCTCCCGCCCAGACCTTGCCAGCATTTTCTATGAGGATGTACTGATGGCTGCTGTGTTCTATGGTTACCCTCTTCTGATAGAGAACAACAAGTATGGAATCGTAAGATACTTTGAATCAAGGGGTTACGACGGCTATGTTCTGGACCGCCCCGCTCACTTGCGTGCTCCGAATAGTTCTGCTAACGTCAAGACCAAGGGTATCCCGTCAAATAGTCAAGACGTAATTCAAGCTCACGCCCACGCCATCGAGGCGTACATCCACAACCATGTTGGGTACAACGAGGAGGGGTGCGGTGCCATGTATTTCAATCGAACCCTTGAGGACTGGGTTGGGTTTAAGATTAACGACCGAACCAAGTATGACCTATCTATTAGCTCTGGCTTGGCTCTTCTTGCTGCACAAAATGTCAAGCCGGTAAAACCGAAGACCGACTTCAACGAAAAGCAGTTCTTCAGGAGCTACCGTTTTAATGGCGACGGCCCAAGCCTAACAAACAAAAGACGACGATGAGCAATGATTATATTTGCCATAGCCTAATCCCATGATGTACAACGGGAACAAAAACAAATACGGAAACTTTCCAGACCCGTTTGCAGATGTGCTCTCGAAGTCTCTGAAAAGCTATGGCCTAAAATACGCCAAAGCGATAGAGGGTCAGTGGGGCAAGGGCGAGGACCAGTCCTCCCTCTTCCGCCGCCGGATGTATTCTTTCGAGAAGAGCCGGGACTACGCTTCCGGAAACCAAGACACTTCTATCTACAAGCAGATTCTCAACTCTCTGGACCCCAACAACGGGGACGGCACGTTGCTGAATCTGGACTGGAGCCCGGTCCCCATCATTCCGAAGTTCGTGAAGGTGGTGGTTAACCGCATCCTGTCGCGCAAGCCCTACCCTCGTGTCGAAGCCATCGACCCCGTTAGCAAGGGAGAGAAGGACGAGAAGCGTGCAAACGTAGAGGCGGCTATCGAGAATAAGGAAGTGTACGAGGAGGCTCAGGCTTTGGGTTTGGAGCCCGCCTTCGACCCCACCCAGCTTCCTGACACGACGGACGAAGCTGAGATTTTTCTTGAGCAGAACCTGAAGACGACCTCTGAGATTGCTGCCCAGCTCGCCACGTCGCTGACGCTGGACTGGAACGAGTTCGACCAGAAGGTGTATCGCCGCTGCGTCGAGGACCTTGTGGTCTGTGGCATGGCCGTAGTGAAGCGCGACAACGACCCGAACTATGGCTTGACGGAGCAGTATGTCGACCCGACCTACTTCGTCCACAGCTATACCGAGGACCCGAATATGTCCGACGTGGTCTACGCTGGTCACATCCGGCGCATCTCCATTCAGGAGCTCAAGCGACAGGCCGGTACGCAGCTTTCTGACGAAGACTACGAGAAGATGGCCGAGAGCGTCATGCACAAGAACTATAACGACACCTCATCGTTTTCTTCGCGCAGCTATGACCCCAACGCCCGTAAGTACTCATACGGGTATGACGACTACCTCATCGATGTTCTCGACTTCGAGTTCATCTCCGTGGATTGCGTCTACTATGAGAGCAAGGAATCCAAACACGGCAACGTCGGGTTCTACATGAAGGGCCCGGACTACAAGCCCCCCACGGAAAGCGTATACAACCGTGAGCCGATGAAGATGGAGCACGAGACCGTGTACGGCGGGTGCTACATTATGGGCACCGACCACATCTTCAACTACGGCCCGAAGAAGAACGTACCGAAGAACATTCACGATATCTCCAAGGCCAAGCTGTCTTACAGTGTGGCTTGCACGAACCTGCGCCGGATGGTACCGAAGTCCATGGTGGCGAGCGTCATCGGATTCGCGGACCAGCTTCAGCTCACGCACCTGAAGATTCAACAGGCCATTGCCAAGGCGAAGCCTGATGGGTTGATTATCGATATCGAGGGACTGGAGAACGTCCAGCTCGGACGGGGTGGTGAACTGCAGCCGTTGCAGCTTCAGGACATCTACGAGCAGACGGGTGTCTTCTACTACCGTAGCAAGAACCCCGAGGGCGGATTCCAGAACCCGCCTATTCGCGAGTTGCCTAACAGCATCCGAAACATCAACGAGTACATCAATCTGTACAACCACTATATGCGCATGATTCGCGACGCCACGGGTGTCAACGAGGTCATGGACGCGTCTACCCCGAAGGGCGACTCCTTGGTGGGTGTGCGGCAACAGGCTCTCGCTGCGGGCAACAACGCGCTGTATGACATTACGAACGCCGCCTTGGTCCTGTATCAAAGCGTGTGTGCGGACATCGTCAAGTGCTTGCAGATTATCCCGCAGGAATCTGTTCTGTACCGTGTCTACGAAAAGGCTTTGGGGCAGTACAGTATGCAGGTGTTGAATTCATTCGCCGACCTCCCGATGCACAACTACGGCATCCGGGTTGTCAAGGATATGAGCGATGAGGAGCGGATGTACCTCGAACAAAACATCCAACAATCTCTGGCACAACAACAATTAGATATAGAAGATGCTATTGCTATCCGACAACTCAAAGACATCGACCAAGCCGAGCGTCTGCTGGTGGTGCGCCGTAAGCGGCGTATGCAACTGCAAATGCAGCAGCAGCAGCAAATGATGCAAGCCAAGTCTCAGGCTGACGTCCAGTCTGCTCAAGCCAGTGCGCAAGCACGGATGCAAGAGGAGCAGATGAAAGCGCAGCTCGAGGCTCAGAAGATTCAGCTCAAGGGTCAAGTCGAAGTGCAGGTCGCTGCTGCGATGCACGAGATGAAGAAGGAGATTGAGATGATTCGCGCTCAGGCCACTCTCGGATTCCGGGAGGAGGAGCAGAACTTCCGTGAGAAGATTGAGGTGCTCAAGGAGGACCGCAAGGACACTCGTGTGGAGAAGCAAGCGGTGGAGCAGAGCAAGCTCATCTCACAGAGGCAGGGCCAGCGTGGAGAGCTGGAGGAAGAGGCTGGTCAAAACAACCAGCAGGTAATTGATGAAATGCTGAACAATGTCGAGTAAACTAAACCTTGATGTATCGAAGCGGGTGGACATCACCTGTCGCCGTGGTGACACCTTGAAGGTTACCCTTACGGTAAAGGACGACTCGGGCACTGCTGTGGACTTGAGCTCGTACAGCGACTTTAAGTTTGAGGTCCGGACTACCGACACCTCTGACACGGCCTACGCCGACGACGATGCTACGATTATCCTATCTACCGAAGACGACTCCAGCGGAAGCAAGTACGTCTCCAGCGTAGTGAGCGGAACGGATAGCAACACCCTGACTTTTACTGCCAGCGCAACCAACATGAAGGCTGTGGCCTCTGGCATGTATGTGTATGACATCGAAGCCACCAACTCTTCTTCTGAAGTGCAGACGTGGCTGTCCGGACTTTTTGTTGTGAATGAAGACGTGACTGTGTGATGAACGTAGAGATTGTCAACGGCTCCGATAACAAGATTGCCATCACCCTGCCGACTACGCAGAATGTAATTACTGTGCAGCCCACGGCTCTGGTGGCGTCTTCTATCTCTGACGCTGCTGACGTCAATCTCGCTGCGGACATTACTGTGTCAAACACCGACGGCGCTTTCACTCACATCACCTCTTTCTCTGCGGGCACCAGCGTTGAGTCTGTGCTCCGCCAGATTCTGGAGAAGTACAATCGAACTACGATTGCTTTGAACGGTGTCACCCGCGCCCTTCAGTCCACTGGCGGCAGCTATGGCAGCGCATCAGAGGTCACGTCTAACCAGACCTTAGAGATAGGTAGGGGGGTTCAAGTCACGGCATTTAGAATTACCGTTGGCGACAGCACCCAGACCACTGACGCTTCTGTGAAGTTCCTCCGGGGGAGCACTGAGGTTGAGACTGGCTTCAGTGACACCACGGGAACCAAGACCCTTACCTCTGCTGATACGCAAGACCCCGGTACGATAACCAGCGTAAGCTACAGTGCTACTGTTATTGACGATGGGGGGTCTGGACTGGGTGACCAAACCCTTACCAGCGGAACAATTAAGTTTGAGTGGAAGCATCGCTTGCGCGTAGGCAGTTCTGCCACCAGTGCAGTCGCTGACGCGGCAGCGGCTCAGACCCTGTTTGATGGGCTGGCTACTGCTTACGACCAGCTCAGTAGCGAAACCAACTTTACGGTTACGGCTACCTCGGGCATGGACACCACCAATCACTTCACTTGGATTGCCTACCCCGCCTCTTTCGGAAACCTGAGTGAGGTTCTGCTTGGCGCCACTGACGTGCTGTCGGACTTCCAATCCCCAGTAGATAGAAATTTAACTAACGATTATGGAGTAACTACATCCTATCGGTTCTACAGAAGCAACTTCTCCAAGGCTTTTGCATCCGGTCAAACCCTGACGATTAAGTTCTAATGCCAATTTTTCCCGGACCCGTATCACACAATAATGCGAACGCCCCGATTCTTGATGCCACCGGCAATCAGGTTAAGGGCTTCGGATTTTTCGATGACACGAATGCGCGGAACAATCTGGGCGTCGACCTTCAGGTCGTTGGCTTTCTTGCCATTGTAGGCACCTCGTCGCCACAGGCTTTTATTTATGATGGCGGAGGCTGGACGGATGCGTCTAACTGGAGCTTGGCAGGTTCTGGTCTTGGAAACGTCCACGAGGACGAGACACCTCAGCTCGGTGGCAACCTTGACGTCGATGGCTTCAGTATCGTCTCCGTCAGCGATGGGGACATTACGTTCACTCCGAACGGAACTGGTAAGGTCAATCTCGACGGCACGGTTAAGTTCAAAAGGTTTAGTACTGCCCCCACAGCATTCGAGGGGGGTATGTACGCCGACGACAGCGACAACTTGTATTTCGGAGTAAGCTCCTAATTATTAACTTTAACACCACAAACAAGAACTCCTTATGGCTACTTGGAAAAAAGTTCACGTTGACAGTGCGAACACGACGCACGGTACTATTACAGCAACACTAGCGGACAACTCTACCAGCATGACCTCCGCAGGTGACATTCACGTTGTTACAGTTGCAAACGACGGGGGGGGGTCATCCCAAGCATTGACAACTAGAACTATTTCGCTTGGGGCAAACGCCTTTAACGGTACTACTATTGGTACGACCACTAACGCTCTTACCGATGGTGCGGGTATTGCCGACTTTACCTTTGACGGCGCTACGGGCAGTGTTACAGTTGCAGTTGACATCGCCAGTGCCACCGACCTTGGTTCCAGTGTTGTTGGCGCAGACTCCATTCTCGTAGCTGACGCTAACGACAGCAACGCCGTCAAGCGGTGTACTATTTCAGAAGCCATCGCTGCTGTTAGTAGCGGCGTGACGAGCTTCACTGCGGGCACGAACTTGACTGAGGACGGCAACGACACCCAAGGAGCTCTTGTTGTCAACCTCGACGCTAACTTGGTTGATATGGCGTCCATGTCCGCAGACCACATCGCGGCTGGGGTCACGGATGGTGCTGGTAATGACTTGACGTTTAACGGCGGTCAAGGTACTGGTACGGGTGTCGGTGGAGACATCTTCTTTAAGGTTGCCGCTGTGGGCGCCGCTTCTGCCTCTACGGTAAACGCACTCGCAACGGCACTTACGATTGCCGCCCCCACGACGGCATCTGGAAACTCTACTGTGACCGTCGCGGGTGACCTTGTTGTCAGCGGAGCTACGACTACCGTTAGTACCACGAACCTATTGGTGGAGGACGTCTTCATCCGTTTGGCTGCTGAAGCCACCGCCGATGCGGACACGGGAATCGTATTTGGTGGCTCTGCGCAGAAGGTCTTCGGTTGGGACAATGACAAAGAGAACGGTCGTTTTGGCGTGGCCTACTCCGGAGGTGATGCTGCAGAGACTGACGGGTTCGATGACGGCGAGGACTTCGACGGCTACATGTCTGTGGTCCACAGTGCCTCCGGCGCAGCCGCACAGGTGTCCGCCTTCAACCAGCTCGGCAACATTTACGTCGACACGAGCACAGACGATATCTACATCTACTCTTAATAGTGGGACTCTTGAATAAGGGCGGGGATGTTGGCGCCGTAAGTACCGACACCCTGACCCAGCAGGAGCTCACGTTCATCTTGAAGACGCTGCACGATTGCACGTTTGACGGAAAGGATGTCCTCTTGCTGGCAGATGTAGTGAACAAGCTACAGAATCAGTTGAAAGCGAAGTAACCAAAACCATAATACAGTGAAACTGGAACTTACCGAGGTTTACCTGCTCAAGACAGCAGTAGAGTCAATCAACATCAAGGCCACTGACGCTCCTGTTGTAGCCAAGATGCTTGATAAATTGGACCGAGAGTTCAATCGCCTTCAGAAACTGGAAGAGAAGAAGCGGTCCAGCAATGGTGTAGCCACTGTTGCGTAAATTAGCGCAGCATGGCAAGCTGGAAGAAAATTCTTACATCGGGTGATGTTGGCTCCGGGATGTCATTTACCGGGACCGACGGGGCTATCGTAAAAATTTCATCCAACACCCTCGTCGAATCGACGGCCCTCAACGTAGGAACTGGGGGGGTGGTTCAGCAAGAGAGCGGGATATATAGGTACGAGCCGAAAGGAGAGACCCTCGTTGGGCGGCAGTTGTGTACCTCTTCTACCGGTAACGGCACCGCCAACCACGACGAGGAGTATGCTGCGACCGGAGACATCGTGCAGGTTGAATGCACAGGTAGTGAGACCTTATCAAAGGGACTAATCTACATCGCCCGCCTTGGTGCTGGGCCGGGAACGTTTGACTTGGCTACTGCGGACAGGACGAGTCAGGATACATCCATTGGCATGATGTTCTATTCCAACAAAGACCAAACGTCCGCAGCGCCTACTCTCTACATTAAGGCTATCGCCCTTGTCCCGCAAAACAGCTTCCTCAACCTTGACGTTTCTTCCGGCAACCCGTCAGGGGATGCAGGAACGGCGTCTGGGGTCCCGCTTTACATGGGCACTTCAGGAAAGTTTGAAGTTAACATTCCGACAACTGCGTCTCAGTACGTCAGGCACGTTGGGTATCTTATGGAGAGGGACCTGACCATCAACTCGATTGCTTACTGCAAGGTCTACTTCTGCCCGTCACAAGACTACATCTTGCTGGAATGAGCCCTATCAAGAGTATCAACGGAGTAGAGTCGCCAGACAACCTAACCAGTCTCAACAAGGTCCTTGCTGACAGCATTAACACTGTTAATGGGGTTGAGCTGCCTGAAGCCGGAAATCTTCTTGACCTCTACACCGGCTCCAAGGCGGCCTACAGCTTCAGGCTTCTCGATGTCGACTATACAGGAAACTGTATACAGGTGCAGAACTCCAGTGGCAACAATGCCAACATAGGTTTCGTGAATGGGGTACTCGATACGGCTACCATGGAGACCCACTGTAACGGCGGATTCGGTTACATAAAAGTCTGGTATGACCAGTCAATGTCCAGCACTACGAGGGACATGTCGCAGACAGCTCAGTCAGACATGCCGATTATTGTCGACAGCAGCGGCAACACGATTACTGACTCTAATAGTAATCCGATGGCAAACTTTAGTGGCGGCCGATTCCTTCAAGTTGGAGGGCCGTATACGAGCTCCACGGCGGGCGGTGTGTATTCTCCAATCCATACTAACGGTTGGTTTGCCACTTCTGCCGTGAAGACGGGCTCAAGCATAGGCAATGAAAGTATTCTTAACCACGACAACTCCTTTCAAACAGTACAGTCCCGCCCCAGATTTGCTCAATACCTTCGTACTCGGGGAAGCAACGATACGGCGCGTTCAATCGCTTTCGGTTTTACTACTTCGACTCCGTCTTCGAATTCCGGCGTCACGAACGCAGCAGCTCAGGGGCCGACACTTCAGACGGCCACAGTTCACATTATTTCAGGTCGAGCTAATCCCAATAATCTTGTTGGCTCTGCCGTTGATGGGGTAGAGAACACCGGTGGCGGCCCAACTACCTTGAATAACGCGACAAATCACACGGCGCCCTCTAACGGTAAGGCTGGCGCGAAGCTGACCATGGGGGCCAGCGCCCACAGCAACAACCCCGCCGCCTTTTTCACGGGGCATATCATGGAGGTGATATTGTGGGGAACGGACTTGACGTCCACCAGTCGCACGGCGATTATTGACAATCAAAAAACCTATTACTCGGTGTCATGATTACCTACGCCTTGGCTTCAGAAAATCCTGACCTCTCTACCGAGAGCCGCGTGAGGATGGCGTGTCGATGTTTGTTTCTTGCGTGTGTTCCATCTGGCTCGACCTCGGCTAATGACGACGTCATGATGGGCAACTTGCGGTTAGCTAATGATGTTGTGATGACGGTGTCGGACGCCCATGAGATGCTCATTTCAAATAAGAGTGAGATGGGCAAGTTCTATGACCTCTTTACCATCTCTGCTTCTGAGAGGCAAACTTTGATGGATTCTATTTCTGAGGGCTCATACTACACGGTATCAAACCTTATGCCGTCAGTATTGAGGCTCAAGACATACCAAGAGCTCGTGACCGCTGGAGTCTTTATAGAAGAAGAAGACTTGTGATATATTTGTAATGTGTCTACCAGCGCATCACAAAAAGCAAAGAGGCTTGGGTTCAGGGGGGTGAACAAGCCAAAGCGCACCCCTGACCATCCGACGAAGTCTCACGCTGTCCTTGCTTCTAAGGATGGCAAGACCAAGCTCATCCGTTTTGGTGAGCAAGGCGCCAAGACTGCTGGCAAGCCAAAGGCCGGTGAGAGCAAGGCTATGAAGATGAAGCGCAAGAAGTTCAAGTCCCGCCACAGAAAGAACATTGCCCGTGGCATGATGAGCGCAGCTTACTGGGCAAACAGAGTTAAGTGGTAATGGACCAGATTACTTTGTTTGAACTGTTTGCGATTGGCAGTGCTATCCTCGGTGTGTGGATTAAGCACCAGACGGACTATGCTAAGTTGGTTGGACGCGTAAATATGCTTGAGACACAGAACAGTGAGCTCAAGGAAAACATGAAGAAGGTTCTATCTGAGCTTCAAGAAATTAAATTACTTTTGGCAAGAAATAAAGTGGAATGAGCGAAGAACTCGAACAAGCCCTGTCGGCTGCGCTTTCTGGAAACCCGGGGACCCCTCCGGCAGAAGAGCCCGCGCCCATGCAGGAGCAGCCGGTGGAAGAGCCGGTACAGGAGCCAGCCGAAGAGCTGACCACCTCCCTTGACTTTGACGAGCAGGGGAACATCACCGTTAACCAGTATCCGTCTGAGTCCGAGTCCATGGAGGACTATGAGGTTGTAGACGAAAACTCTGTTAACGCTGGTGAAGAACATCAAACTGATGACAACGTCATTGAGATTGACGAAGAACACATCTTGGGATTCCTGAGCGAAAGGCTGGGGTACCAAGTGGACAGCTTCGAAGACCTCTCTGGCGGTTCATATAACGAGCAATACATCGACGAGCGTGTTGCCGCAATCAATGACTTCGTTCGCGAGACGGGTCGCAGTCCAGAAGACTGGTATCGTTATCAAGCTACTGACCCATCCGAAATGGATGACATGAGTTTGGTGCGCCAGAACATGCTGATGGAGCATTCCAACCTGTCTGCCCAAGAGGTAGACCTGTTGCTCTCCAGCAAGTACAAACTGGACGAAGACTCGTTTGATGAGCGCGAAGTACAGCTTGCGAAGCTGCAGCTCAAGATGGATGCTGACTCGGCTCGCACCGCTATCAACAACGTGCGGGAGCAGTACGCTGCCCCAATCGTTGACGATGGAGGAGCAGAGTTCGAATCACCCATTACCGAAGAGTGGGTGAGCAATATGGCGCAAACTGTCGAGGACTTGGATGGACTGGAGTTTGACCTGCCCAGTGGTGACGTGTTCACCTTTGGTCTGGACAACCAGTACAAGCAAGAGCTCGTCATGAAGAATGCCAACCTTGAAGAGTTTTTTGAGGACTACGTCTATGATGACGGAAGTTGGGACTATGACAAGCTCAACACGCATCGAGCACTGATTGACAACATCGGCGATATCGCTGCCAGTATCTACCAGCAGGGATTGAGTGATGGACAACGAAAGGTTGTACAGAGTGCCGCGAACGTGCAGAATGTGAGTCAGCCCGCCGTCGACCAGACAGCAGCCTCAAACTCTGATGGCATCGCCGAACAGCTCGCCAAAGCACTCGGAGGTCCTTCAACCCTAACCTTTAAAATCTGAAAGAACTAATGGCTATCACCATTAATCAGCAGGGGACCGCAAATGCGAAAGTTAACCCCAAGGGGATTACGAACAACCTGTTCAATCTCAACGACCCCGTTAAATACACCTCGCTCTTTGATTTCATCGACGAGGTCAACGCACCGGACGTCCGGGCCAATCTGGTCAAGACCTTCGGCAACCAAGGCATCACCGAGTTCTTGCAGCTCACCGGTGCAGTGAAGAACGCAGGTACTGCAGACGAAGTCACCTACTGGGAAGAGGCTCGCCTCCACCAGCCGCAGAAGGCTGTCGTCGACGGTGCTACTGACGCAGGAACTACGACTTTGAGCCTTGACGGTATGAAGGTCGCGGCTACTGACGCAGGTGCTCAGAACGAAGACGTCGCCAACGCCCTCGTTGCACGGAAAGGAGACATCCTCCTTGTCGGCGGTCAGGACCGCTTCGTTGTCACCGCAGTTTCCACTACCTCTGAGGACGCAGTCACCATCACGGCTAAGTCTCTCCTCACCGGTGGTCTGACCACTGCGCTTGATGACAACGCTACCGTTACCCTGCCCATCGTCGGTAACATGTTCGACCAAGGCACGGACCAGCCGAGCCGCTTCCTGCAGTCCAACGTCGTGAAGCGTACCAACAGCTACGCTATCGTCAAG
>LULQ01000159.1_pt1 | contig 19479 bp, 26 predicted proteins | sample 728091 | NCBI WGS metagenome assembly LULQ01 (sample SAMN03860285, study PRJNA289734) | marine metagenome | biome: seawater column; feature: ocean; material: water; isolation source: Red Sea water column Station 149 - depth 10m | place: Saudi Arabia: Red Sea | collected 2011-10-15 | depth 10 m
GGGGTTTAATGGAAGGTTTATTAGTTGTTATTTCACGTATTTTATGGATTATTGTATTGATTGGCGTAATAATGCTAATATTCTAGATACCCTAATTTTAAGATAATTTAGAACCCGCTTGAAATAGCGGGTTTTTTATTTTATAGAGTGCTTAGGGGGTGTTACATGAAAGTACCATACTTAACTAAAAAACATATTGAAGCTTTAGCAGTAGAATTAGCCAAAGATAAAATCTTTTATAATAGTGAAATTATGTGGCAAGAAAAACACGCTAGATTAAAAGATTATTGTAGGCAAGCTAATGAGGGATTTAACGAAAATAAATTCGATGAAATCATTCTTGATACTGTCAATAAAAAGTTATTGAAAATGAAGCTAAACATACAATTAGAAAATTTAACTCAATATATCAAATAGGGGGGTTTATGGATTATCTTACAATTACATTAATTATTATTGTCGGGTTTTTAGTGCTTGCTTATTATCGTAATTAGGTATTAAATAAATCTTGAATTATTTAAGGGGGTTAAAATGACTTATACGTGACTATATAAAATAATTTTTTCATAAAAAACTTCTTATAATGAACCCGCTTTTTATAGGCGGGTTTTCTTATTTGTGCCTTTTTTTACATCTATTGAAAATTTAAAGGGGGTGATTTTCTCTATGACTTTTACAACAAAAATTGAATATAGTATTGATACTAACGCAATAATTGAAGCTAAAGAAGGTATTAAATACGATTATAAACTTGGTTGTTTAGATGCTTTTTGTTTAGTGTTTGATTATATCAATAATAGTAATTCAACTATTAAACCCGATGAAATACTAAATTTCATTATGCATGAGATGAAAAGAAGGGGTGCATATAAAATTAGAATTGATGTAATTGACCCTAAAAACAAATAATAAATATTACGTAATATTTTAATAGACCCGCTATTTATTAGCGGGTTTTTTATTGGTATTGGTTTGCTTATATGTGGGGGTTTATTGTGGGTTTTAACCTAGTTTACATGGCTATTAAATTAGTGGGTTTATTGTTGATATATGCGGGTTTATGGGGTTGTTTTTGTACGCTCGGGGGGTAGCCAATAAGACCGCCTAAATATGTAAACTAGAATATTATTTAGGGTATTGACCCTAATTTATTAGCGGGGGTATACTCGGGGAATATTCCAAAATATGTTATAGAATATAATTTAGGTTAGACCCGCTTTTACTTATGACAACTGTAATTATCGTAAGTTATTTTACTAGGTTTTATGCGGGTTTATAACTAGGTAAAATATAGGTTAATTATCGTAAGATATATAAATATTTATTATATTGTATAGGGTGGCTAGTGCCACTGGGGGTACTGGGCACAGTGTATGCCAGTGAGAATATAAATTATAAAAATAGGGTTGTGAACTAGATTGGTCGGCAAGACCCCTAACAATATTGGTCGGCTAACCCTTATATACCCCCTAGGATATACATGTAAGGCCCCCGGGTAGGGGTAAGTTATTATTGTACCAACAAATTCAAAACTGTCAAGTAAAAAATTTTTTTTATAGAAAATACTTGACAACTAGCTAATATCGAATACAATATAATAAACTGTATTTAAGATAAATATTGTCTAGCACACTTTTCTACACCTTTGACAGACAGATACAGGGAAATAGTGGTGCTAAAGACACATAGGCCTATGATTTCAAATTTATTACCGCAGAAGCAGAAACCAAAGAAGGAGCTTACCATTAAGCAAACCACTTTCGTAGATGAACTTATGGCGAATGGTGGTAACATCAGCCAAGCTATGAAAGTAGCAGGTTATCATGATGGTTCTCGTAATTGGCTTATTGAATCTGTACGTGATAATATCATCGAACGTACAAAACAAGAACTAGCACTTAATGGCCCTAAAGCGGCTACCCGACTAGTTAATACATTAGATGAAGATGGAACAACACCAAAGGGTGACTTACGCTTAAAAGCGGCAGAAAGCATATTGAATAGAATTGGTATCGGCTCTAATGATGCTGTAGACCATAATGTACAGGTAACACACGGAGTGGTTCTGTTACCAAGTAAAAGCGAAGAAAAGGTTATAGAGTAATGAATGAGATGGTAAAGAGACCTGTAGACCAAAGAACAGGAAAAGAAAAATCAGATATACAAATAGCAGTTGAAGGAAGTCAAATGAAAGGCAATCCGAAAGGAAAAGTCATATCACCGACAAATTCAAAAATATATACGGGAAGAGTTTATTCACCTAATGTGAAAATAAGGAAACCCGATTTCTATGACATCTAATGATGTACGAAGAACTTCCACTATACCCTTCGGATATGAGCTCGGAGAAGACGGTAAGACGTTACTCCCTATCCAACAAGAGCTTGATGCGTATACAAAGGCTAAACAATATCTTCAAACTTGCTCTTATAGGGAAGTTGCTAGTTGGTTATCCGCAACGACCAAGCGGCCTATTAGTGCCCAAGGATTACGAAAGAAGGTTTTAAATGAGCGACAACAAAATGAAGGAGATGGACAAGAACATCAAGAACATTGAGTTTGATAAGAACATACAAAGTTTAATTGATAAAGGTTTTGTCATGAAAGTTGGTGATGGTTTTAAACTAACACCACTAGGACAAGCGTTATTTGGAAACATGAAGAATATAAAACCAAACAAATTAGGGGGAATAATGCAAAAAATGCAAGCAGGCGGAGAAAAATTAGAAAATCCAGAGAAAGCAGACTTAAATAAAGATGGTAAACGCGGAAAAGTAAGAATTCCGTCAAATTTTGGCTTATAGAGTGAATGATATACCAGAACCTAAAAAAAAGCGTCAGTATAATTACAGCACAGCTACAAAAATTAAAAATGCGGCTCAAAAAAGGCTTAGAGAAGCTAAAAAAACTGCTGATAACAAAAAAAGGCAACTCAAAAACCAAAAAGACAAAGTAAGATACCTAGAAACTAGCTTAAAAAAGATAGAAGGTACGCTAAATGGTAAAAAACCATCTGTAATAACAGATGATGAGCTAAAAGTTGCACCAAAAGCAGTTAGAGAGCACGTTACAGACGATAGTAACGTTATATTTAGACCTAACGCAGGGCCACAAACAGATTTCTTAGCCGCACCAGAGCGTGATGTACTTTACGGAGGAGCGGCAGGCGGAGGAAAATCATACGCATTGTTAGTTGATTTATTGCGTTATGCGGATATGCCCGAACATCGTGCATTACTGCTTAGACGTACATTAAATGAGCTAACAGAGTTAGTTGATAAAAGTAAACAGATATATCCGAAAGCATTTCCGGGTGCTGTTTTTAAAGAAGCTAAATCAATGTGGGTTTTTCCTAGTGGAGCTACAGCTTGGTTTTCATATCTGGATAAAGATACAGATGTAACGAGGTATCAAGGTCAATCTTTTACATGGATTGGTGTTGATGAAATAACGCATTATCCTACCCCGTATGTCTGGGAATATTTGCGTTCCCGATTAAGGACAACAAATCCATTAATAAAGGCATACATGCGGTGCACAGCTAACCCCGGCGGTGTCGGAGGATGGTGGGTCAAGAAAATGTATATTGACCCTGCACCGCCAGACGAACCATTTCCTGCACAGGATATAGAAACGAAACAATCTTACCTGTGGCCTGTAGGACATGAAAAGGCAGGGCAACCTTTATTCTTGCGTAAGTTTATACCGGCAAGATTAACAGACAACCCATACCTAATGCAGGATGGTCAGTACGAAGCCATGCTACGTTCTTTACCAGAAATAGAACGTAAAAGACTTTTAGATGGTGATTGGGATGTTGCAGAGGGAGCGGCATTTCCAGAGTTTGAAAGGTCATTACATATTGTAAAACCTTTTGATATAGCACCATCGTGGCCAAGATTAAGAGCGGCTGACTATGGTTTTGCATCACCTTCATGTGTTTTATGGGGTGCTGTAGATTGGGATGGAAACTTAATTATTTATCGTGAGTTATACGGTAAACAGTATACTGGTGAATCATTAGCTAGGGTAGTATTACAGATGGAGCGTAATGATAGACCACCAAGCACTTCTGTTTTAGATGCAAGTTGTTGGAATAAAACAGGACATGGAATGAGCATAGCAGAAACAATGATGCGTAATGGCGTTCGATGGACACCTTCAGATAGAAATAGACTTGCAGGTAAAATGGAAATACACAGACGTTTGTCTCTCGATAATGGTAAACCATCGTTATACATATTTGAGACTTGTACGAATTTAATTAGAACTTTAGGTAATATACCTACATCAAAGTTAAACACAGAAGATGTAGATACAAAAGCTGAAGACCATGCATATGATGCACTAAGATACATGGTTATGACAAGGCAATCAAACAAACCTACTGTTCCAGATATATTAAAAGATATTAAGCAAAAGGCTTATCAACCCGAAGACATGGTTTTCGGATATTAACCAAAAGGAGTAAAAATGAAAACTGCAAAGAATCCCGTAGATGGAAGCATACTTAACTCTACTCAAGAAACTGGCTATCTAAGTCCGGCTAACGAAAAAGCTGTAGCAAAAGAAAAGCCACAATTCTCTACAGAAATTAATGAACCAAACCAAACATTAATTTTAGAAGCAGGGAAAAAGGGTAAAGGTAAAGCACAAGTAGATGCTTTTATTATGAACTCAAGCGAAGATAAAGATTATTAAAAGGAAAACAAATGGCTGATGACGCACAAGATACAGCGTCTACGTTACCACCAGAGGATGCTCCGGGCATCGTTGGTTATGTATTAGAAAAGTACAATGAGTCTAAGCAGGCTCGTTATACGCATGAACAACGATGGTTAAAAGCATTTAAAAACTATCGTGGTATTTATGATTCTTCTACACAATTTCGTAGTACAGAGAAAAGTAAAGTTTTTGTAAAGATAACAAAAACAAAAGTGTTGGCCGCATACGGTCAAATAGTAGATGTATTGTTTGCTAACAAAAGATTTCCTATCACAGTAGCATCAAGTCCTATACCAGAAGGCATTGATGAAACTGCACATTTAGGAGTACCGGGAGAGGAACAGCTACGTTCTTCTGTTGGTTTTCCGGGTGATGGAAATCAAATACTACCCGGTGCCTTAGAAGCGACACCTATTCAAGGTGGAGCTAATTTAGGTGGATTAGAATCAGAATATCAAGGTGCAAATTTACAATCTGGTAAAGGTCGTATACCAAATCAGCCAGAGATACATCCTGCAAATGAAACAGCACGTAGGATGGAAAAACTAATACATGACCAGTTGTTAGATACAAACGCTACCAATGTTCTACGTCATGCTATATTTGAATCTGTATTACTTGGAACTGGTATCGTAAAAGGGCCATTTAATTATGCAAAGACAGTTCATCGTTGGGATATGGTCAACGGTGAAAAGATGTATGCACCATACAACAAAGAAGTTCCAAAGTTAGAAGCAGTAAGTTGTTGGGATTTCTTTCCAGACCCAGATGCAACATCTGTAAATGATTCTAACTATGTAATACAAAGACATAAGTTTACTCGTAATGGTTTACGTGATTTAGTAAATCATCCATACTTTGACCCAGAAGCAATTGCTGAGTGTTTAGAGATGGGAGCTAATTACACTACTGAATACTATGAAGATATTATTCAATCTTATGACACACAAAGTGGTAGTTATGATGTTGATAGATATGAAGTATACGAGTATTGGGGAACATTAGACAACTCACTAGCATCTGAAATAGGTTTAGAAACAGGTGATAGTTCGGCGTTAGATGAAGTACAGATAAACGCATGGATATGTAATGGTAAAGTTTTACGTGCAGTATTAAATCCATTTACTCCAGAAAGAATACCATTTCAAACTGTACCATATGAAATAAATCCATATCAATTATTTGGTGTAGGTGTTCCAGAAAACATGGAAGATGCACAGTTGCTTATGAACGGACATGTTCGTATGGCAATAGATAACTTAGCGTTAGCAGGTAATTTAGTATTTGATGTTGATGAAGCATCACTAGTGCCCGGACAAAACATGGATATATTTCCGGGTAAAATATTTAGACGACAATCTGGTGTCACAGGAACAGCTATCAATGGATTAAAGTTTCCTAATACAGCAGGAGAAAATTTACAAATGTATATGCAAGCAAGACAGCTTGCTGATGAAGAAACAGGAATACCGTCTGTTATGCATGGTCAAACAGGTGTAACAGGAACGGGTAGAACAGCATCTGGATTATCAATGTTATTGAGCGGTGCAAGTCTATCAATAAAAACAGTAATGAAAAATATTGATGACTTTTTACTAAAGCCACTTGGTGAAGCAATGTTTCAATGGAACATGCAATTTGATGAAGACAATCCAGACGTTGTTGGTGATTTGGAAATTAAACCACATGGTGTTGCAAGTGTAATGCAAAAAGAAGTTAGGTCACAAAGACTAACTGCACTATTACAAACAGTAGCTAATCCTATGTTAGCACCATTTATTAAAATACCAAATTTAATTAGGGAGTTAGCAATTGCACAAGATATCGACCCAGATAGTCTGGTTAATGATATTAATGATGCACAGATATTTGCAGAAATGCTGAAAGGTTTAAATGTTGGACAACAAACTGGCGAGCAAACTCAAGGCCCTAATCAACAACAAGACGGCATGGGAGGCACTGGAGGAGTACCTGCAGGCGGAAATCCAGAAGACCCATCGGGCGTTGGTGGTGGCACAATCGGAACAGGAAATGTTCCGCAGTCAGGGGAAAGCAATTTTACTGGAAACCCTCCTCAAGCTGAAGAGTAACGTACAAGATTTTGAAAAGAATAACAGGGAGAAATAATGGCTGAAGAATTTTTAGCAACAGGTATATCACAAGATGATGCCGCACTGTTTCGTTTGATAAATGAAAACATGAAAAAAATAACTCCAGATGAGTTTAATAATTTATCACCGGAACTAAAAGAAAGAATTAGAAAAGCAAACGCAAACAAGTTAGCAGAAATGCAAACACAGTTTGATATAGGTTCTTTAAATGTTGTTAAAAAAGGAACAGAGATAGCAAATCAAGATGTTCCTATCGAAACTCAAATGAAAGGTCTAGAAATAGATGTTGCATTACCGGCAACTACTTCTGGTTTTACCGTTGGAACAATTCCAGATGTTAGTAATACCGAAGGATATACCCCATTATATATTACACCTAAATTAAAATATGTTGAGGGTGTAAGTGGTCAAATAAGTTCGTCTAAGAATAGTAGCTATTACACAGCTAATCAAGGTAAAGTTCAGATAAACCCAAAGAACAAAAATCTTTTTGATAAAGCACGAGCTAAGTTAGAAGCCATGGGTTTAAAAAAGAAATCATTTGACCCTGCTACTGGGGAACCTTTAGGCTTACAAGATACTGATGAAATGCGTGCAATTGTAAAACCAATGCTAGCAGGTATATTTGGTGGAGCGGCGTTACCTGCAGTAGGAATACAATGGTTTGCACATGGTAGAGCTCAACAAAAAGCGGCTATTGAAATGATAAAAGATATTGAAGATGGTTCATATCGTGATGACAAAGATTATTTAAATTATACTGGTAAACAATTGTTTACTAAAATGGCAACAACTTTTGCTGACCCATACAGACAGATGAACACTATCTATGGTAAAGCAGGAGTAGACGGAAATGCGGTAGATAAGTTTTTTAACTTTGCTGTTGAAAGAGATTATTTTAGTAAAGAAACTTTACGTGATTTAAAAAAGTATAGACCTGCAATTCTTGATGATGTTTTAAAAACATATGATGCACAAGGTAAAGTAAGACCAGATATAACTTTTTATTCTAGTGAATTTAGAGACACTTTACCAGAAGGTTCTAAACTTTTTAGTAAAATAAAATCTGGAGGTCAAACTATACAAGAAACATTTACAACTCCAGATGGCCAACAAGTATCTACTGGAGTTCAAAGTGATGGAATAAAATTTGCACCACCAGATAAATTAGACCAAGCATTAATAAACATAGGTATAGAACCTAGTCCTCCAAGTGGTAATCAAGGCGGTGGTGGTAATGAAGGCGGAGGCGGAACTATAGTCGTAGGCAATCAAACAGTTCAAACTCCCGGCTCTAGTTACGAGTATGATAGCAGTGGTAGAAAAGGATTTACTTATGGATTACAAGAGGGTGGCCCTGTAGATATGCCAACAGCTAATCAATCTAATGTGAGAGATGCTGATAATTTAGAATTAGTAAATGAACCACAAAAAGATAAAACTGGCGTTGCTGATGACGTACCTAGAAGTTTAGACGAGGGTGACTTTGTTATTAATGCACCTGCAGTAAAAATAGCAGGTAAAAGCGACATAGAAAAAATGATTAATAAAGCTGTAGCAGAGTTACAGAGAAAAGGTATTAAACTTGATTTTGGTACAACAGCAGAAGAAATAGACAAAGCTATAAATACTTTAGTTAGTAATGGCGAAGTTATAATACCAAAAGTATTAGCAGAACAAATAGGATATGATAGATTAAAAAAAATAAATAACAGAGGAAAAGAAGAGGTAAAAGAAATAGATGAAGCAAGAAAAGAACAAATACCAGAAAAGGCTTTTGTTAGCGACCCTCGTATGCGTCAGTCTGGGGGAGCAGTAGGGAGTGTTTTAGATTCAGACGTTGCTACAGGTAAGTTAGCGGCGGCAGGTGCTCCCGGTGAAATCTTATCAACACCACGAGGTGCTTTTGTAAACATTGCAAAACCAATGCCAACTGCACAAGTGTTACAACAAACGCCAATTGGAGAAGAAATACTTAGACCGCAAGTGATGAATCAAGGTGGAACTTTTACTACAACTTTTTTTAATCCCGGTAATATAGAAGTAGGAACTGATGCTCCGGGTAAAGTGGAAGGACAATCATACGCTGATGGAAGATTTGCAGTATTTCAAAATGAAATATTTGGATTAGCGGCAATACCACATACATTAAATAAATATGGAACCAACAGCATTGCAGAAGCTGTTAAACAGTATAAACCAATAGGTGAAAATACTGAAGAAGAAGTTAATAGCACTATTAAATACTTAACAGATAAACTAGGTAGAGATACATTTGATTTAACTAACCCAGATGATGTAAAAGTAATAATAGAAGGTATAACAAGATTTGATTCTGGTGCAGATAGTTTATCTTTCTACACATCAGATAAGATTGAAGAAGCAACTAACTTTTTCTTAAATCCAAAAAAATAATAGAGTTTCTAACTACTCGCCGGTAGTTAGCTGTTAGGCAACTCACAATAACGTGACCCCTAAATTAACGACAAAGTGGCTACTCGTATTTACGACCCCACAAGGAGGAAAAATGGCAAATAAGACAGAAGATAATACTGAAGTCAACAATAACGAAAATCAAGTTCCGGAACCCACTCCTTACAAAGGACAGTATCGGAAAGATGTTTATAGCGAAGAACCAGAACAAAAAACTGAAGAGCAGGACACTTCAACAGAAGCTACTCCAGAGCAATCCGGATTTATGTCTGGTGGTGATAAAAAACCACAGCACGATTTTAAAAAACGTTATGATGATTTAAAACATCATTATGACAGAACTCTTGCTGAAAACAAACAGAAAGTTGAAGAGTTAGAGGCCAAGTTGAAGGTCGCTCAACAACCAAAGTTTACACCTACTAAAACAGATGACGAACTTAAAACTTTTAAAGATAAGTACCCAGATGTTTATGGTGTGGTTGAGACAGTTGCACATAAGCAAGCAAATGCACAAGTAGAAGGTTTACAATCCGAAATTAGTAAATTACGTGAACGTGAAACTGAACTTGTTACACAGTCTGCTTATAAAGAACTGACAAATGCACATCCCGATTTTACTGAGTTAAAAGATGCACCAGAATTTTTAGATTGGTTGCAAACACAACCACCATCTATAGCTGATGGTGTAACTAAAAATAACACAGATTCAAAATGGGCAATCAGAGTTATAGACCTTTATAAAGCTGATGCAGGTATATCAAAGTCAAAAACCAAGTCTAAGTCTGCCGCCGATGCAGTTACAAGAACATCTTCAAAAAATGTTAATGTAGAAAACAAAGACGGTAAGAAGGTTTGGAAGTCTTCTGAAATTCTCAAATTAAAACCTTGGGAATATGCAAAAGTCGAACAAGAAATAGACACCGCACTGCGTGAAGGTCGTGTAGTGCGAGACACAAAATAACCCTTAACTTTGGGAGGCTAAAATGGCATTTTCAAATGCGGCTGGTTACTCAAATTTATCGCAAGGTAATTTCGTACCAGAAATATATAGTCAAAAAGTTTTAAAATTTTTCCGTAGGTCATCAGTTGTAGAAGATATAACTAACACAGACTACTACGGCGAAATTGAAAACTTTGGCGACACAGTAAGAGTCATTAACGAGCCAACGATTACAGTATCTTCTTACAATAGAGGCTCTGTTATTAATACCCAAAACTTAGATGACAATCAGTTTACACTAACTGTAGATACAGCAAATGCTTTTGCATTTAAAATTGATGACATTGAAGAAAGACACTCACACTTAAACTTTGAAGCGTTAGCTACCTCTTCTGGTGCTTACTCTTTAAAAAGAAAGTATGACAGAGATGTCTTAGAAGCAATTCAAGGTGCATCAGGTATCAACACAGGTACTGCTGTAACTCCGTCTGGTTCATCTGCAGGTGACACTGTAGTGAACGCAATTTCAGAAGCGGCTAGAATTCTAGACGACAATGAAGTTCCAGAAGAAGGCAGATGGATGGTTGCACCACCTAAGTTATACGAAGTATTAAAGACAGCAGGTTCTAAGTTCTTAGAAGTACAGGTAACTGGCATGAACGAATCACCATTATTAAATGGTAAAGTTTTACCGGGCCCGGTACATGGCTTTAATTTATATAAATCAACTGCACTAAATCTAAGTGGCACAGATATTATTACAGCAACTGGAACATCAAACCAGTTTAAAGTATTATTTGGTCATATCTCTTCAGTAGCTACTGCTTCGCATATTGCGAAAACAGAAGTTGTAAGAGATACAGATTCTTTTGCAGACATCATTAGAGGATTACACGTTTATGGACAAAAAGTATTGCGTACAGAAGCGGTAGTAAGAACTTTAATGACAATGGCGTAAGGAGGATAACACCATGGCAACATATAATGTAACTGGGCCGGGTGGAACAACTGGTCATCCATCAGTAGTTCGTAGACCTTACCTAGTAGAAAATACGATTGACATCTCTGCTATCAATGGTGATAGTGGAGCGGCACAAAACGATGTATTACAGGTACTAGATATTCCTGCAGAAACTTTAATTATGGAAGCAGGTATCGAAGTATTAACAGCGTTATCAAGTAGTGTTACTTTAGATTTAGGTATCACTGGCGGAGACGTTGACAGATATGTCGATGGAGATACTAACGCTACAGGTTTCTCTGCACCAACAGCTACAGCTAGAACAGTAGTTGCAAGTGCGGATACTCTTGATGTATTAGTTCTTAGTGCGGACTCAACTGCGGGAAAAATCCGTGTGTTTGCAGTTCTATGTGACGTATCTGGCGTTGAGGAAAGTGATTTAAACACTGCAACTCAACACGATACAGCAGTATAATAATAATAGGGGGCCTTAGTGCCCCCCTTTTAAAATATAAAATGATAAAAGTAGTAATGGCCATAATAATAACATCAATGCCGAATTGGCCATCGGTAAAGTATCAAGGATATTTATATCCAGACATGGAAACATGTTTAACATCTACAGAGATGTACGTAGAAGAATTTAAAGCATATGCAGATAGTCAAGGAGATTATGATGCTCATTTTAACTCCATATGCTTTGAAGTTGATGCTTATCCTATAGAAGGATTTAATCAAATACAATTAGGAATATAAATGGCAGTTCACGATTTAAGACAAAAAACAAAAGCTAGTACAGGACAAAGAATTATAAAAGATGAATCATCCTGTAACTGTTCAGAAAAGATTGTTGAATTACAAAGAGAGCTACAACAATTAAAAAATATGATACAAAATAAAAAACCAATGATTGTAGATGCACTGGTTGTAGAAGATGAGAAAAGAACATAAAAATCCTAAAGGTGGTTTGACAGCCGCAGGAAGAGCTTACTTTAAAAGAAAGGAAGGTCTTAACTTGAAGGCTCCGGTCAAACGGGGAGATAATCCGAGAAGAGCGAGTTTTCTAGCCAGAATGGGAGCTAGTAAAGGGCCAGATTATAAAATAGTAAAAGGTAAAAAAGTTCCAACTCGAAAGTTATTGTCCTTGAGACAATGGGGAGCATCCTCATCTAAAGACGCTCGTAGAAAAGCAAAAGCTATAAGTAAACGTAACAAAGCAAAGAAAGGTAAAAAATGAAAAAAGGTTTATATGCTAATATTCACGCTAAAAGAAAACGTGGTGAAAAGATGAGAAAGAAAGGTGCTAAAGGTGCACCTACTGCGGCACAGTTTAAAAGAGCTAAACAAACAGCAAGAAAAAGATAATGCCACTTAAAAAAGGTAAGTCACAAAAATCAATATCTTCTAATATTCGTAAGATGAAAAAAGAGGGTAAGAAACCTATGAAACAAATTATTGCTATAGCATTAACTGTAGCAGGAAAGGTAAAACCAGATGCCCGCAAAAAGAAAAAGAAAAAAGGCAAAAAGAAAGTTTCCTCCCGTTCCAAAAACTAAAGGTGGTGTACCTACTAAGTATGTTAGAGGTGCAAAAAATCCTAAAGCACGAGAGGCAGAAATAAAACGAACAGCTAGACTTTATAAAGAAGGAAAGCTAACACCTGCAATGATGAAAGCTATAAGCAAAAAAAGGAGCAAAGGATGAGCAGTAAACAAGCAGTTATTGATAAGTATCACAAATCAAGTGGTATATCTAAATCTACGTTGAGTAAAGTTTACTCAAGAGGAGCGGCGGCATATTTTTCAGCAGGGTCTAGACCTAAAGTTTCACAGCATGCATGGGCATCGGGGCGTGTGCGGAGCTTTGCGACTGGAAAAGGTGGAGCTAGAAAAGCAGATAAAGATTTATTAAGAGGCAAGAAAAAGAAAACAAAATCAAAAACCGTTAAAAAGAAAAAAAGGTAGTGGTTGAAAAGGAGGTAAGTATGTGTGAATATTGCGGCATGGGATGTGGCGATTGTAGAGGCTAATTGTGGCAGACCCTAAAAAAGGTACAGGTAAAAAACCAAAAGGTAGCGGCAGGAGATTGTACACGGATGAGAATCCTAAAGATACAGTAAAAATAAAGTTTGCAACTCCTGCTGATGCAAGGGCCACAGTAGCTAAAGTTAAAAAAATAAAGAAACCTTTTGCCCGTAAAATACAGATACTTACAGTAGGAGAACAGAGAGCAAAAGTAATGGGAAAAACTCAAGTCGTGAGTATTTTCAAGAAAGGAAAAGAAGCTTTAAGAAGAGCAAAGAAAAGAGGGTAAATAACTAATTTTCTTGACAATACGCTAATTTAGTGTATAATATATAAAGGGAGTCATGACAACAACATATTTAACATTAGTTAATAATGTCTTACAAGAAATTAATGAAACTACGCTAACTTCTGGTAATTTTAGCAGTAGTAGAGGTATACAGACAGCAGTAAAAACTTTTATTAACAAGTCCATTAATGACTTTTATAATGCAGAGTTAGAATGGCCTTGGTTGTACGTGTCCACCACCCAAGACACACAAACGGGTGTGAGACTATATGATTTACCCGGCGGAAGTACCCCCACTTACCGAAAACTGGATTATGATTCATTTAGGCTTACACCCAAAGAATTAATTACAAATACAGAGTTTACTAGCAATATTACTAGTTGGACAACTGTATCTGGCACTCCTGCTTACAATTCTGCAGGTAATGGTAGATTAAGATTAAATAGTGCTGAAGCAACACAATCTATTAGCACTGTATCCGGTAGACCATATCGTGTTAATTTACGAGTGTTAGACCCAAGCTCATCTGGTAGTTCTGTAACACTAAAGATAGGTACATCATCTGGTGGCACAGAAATATCATCAACAGCATTAACAGTTTCTAAAACTGGTGATGGTTTAGCAAAAACTGTATCGTTTGATGCAACTGCATCTACCACGTTTATTAGTTTAGCAAATACATCATCTAATAATTTAGATGTAGATTATATTCGTGTAAGAGAAGATACACCTTCTACAAAACTAATGTATGTTTCTTATGATAGATTCTTACAAGAGTTTGCAGAGCGTGACTTAAACGAAGATGAAAGTGTTTATGGTAAACCTGTTTATGTTTACAAAACACAAGATAATCAAATAGGATTTAGTCCTATACCAGACCAAGACACTTACACTGTTGCATACGAGTATTACAAAACACACAGTGATTTATCGGCGGCAACAGACACAGCTTTACATTATGCACGTTTTGATGGCGTAGTTGTAAATAGAGCAAAGTATTACGCAATGATACTTCGTTCAGACTTACAAGCATCACAATTTGCAAATGCAGAATATGAACGTGGTGTAAGACGTGCAAGAGTAGAAGTTATTAATAGACGAGATTCAATGCGAGACCATCGTGTTAATTTTGGTAGACGTGTAGCAGGAGGATTATCTTACTAATGGCTACGCAGACTAAACCAATTATTGTTAGTTTAGGGGGCGGGTTAGTATTAAACAAAGATGTTTTTTCTATGCAACCCGGTGAAGCATTACAGCTTCAAAACTTTGAACCAAACATTAGTGGTGGATATTCAAAGATATTAGGAACAGCAAAGTATAATACAAATATAGTTCCACAAGTATCTAGCTCTTCTGAAAGAGTTGTAATGTCTGCAATATTTAATGACGTGGTATTAGCGGCACGAGGCGGAACAATAGTTAGAGGTAGTTCTGGTTCCGGTAGTTGGACATCAACAATTACAAGTTTAGGAACACCAACAAGAAATTACGAGTTTAGAAAATTTAATTTTGATGGCACAGAAAAAATTGTTATTGCAACAGGAACATCAAACCCACAAATATTAGATGCATCTTTTAGTACAACTAATGTAAATGCAACTGGAACATCAAACTTTAAATTTGTAGAAATATTTAAAAACCATTTATTTTTTGCAGGACATAGTTCTAATGAGCAAGAGATAAGTTTTATGGGCCCATTTCAAACTAATGACTTTACTAGTGGGAATGGTGGTGGAACTATTAAAGTAGATACTGAAATAGTTGGACTTAAAGTTTTCCGTGAAAATTTATTTATATTTGGAAAAGATAAAATATTTAAATTATCCGGAACAGCTTTAGCAAATTTTGCAGTAGCACCTGTAACAAGAAATATTGGTTGCATAGACGGTGGTAGCATACAGGAGCTTGCAGGTGATGTTGTATTCTTAGCACCAGATGGTTTAAGAACAATTGCAGGTACAGCAAGAATTGGTGACGTAGAATTAGGAACAATATCAAAGCAAGTACAAAAACGTATTGATGATATTACAACACATAATATTAACTCGTTAGTAATAAGAAGTAAATCACAATACAGATTATTTTTTCCTACGAGTACATCACAAGCAGAGCAGGCGGCACAAGGTTTAATAGCAGTAATAAAAACAAATCCTGCTACTGGACAATTAGGATTTGAGTATGCAGATATGAAACAAATAAAAGTATCAGCATGTGACTCAGATTTTATAAGTGGCACAGAAACAATTGTTCATGGTGGTTATGATGGTTTTGTTTACAAACAAGAAACAGGTAACGAACTTACAAGAGCAAGCACTACTGCTACGATAGATAGTTTTTATAGGTCTCCAGATTTGCATATGGGAGACCCGGGTATTAGAAAAAAAATGCAACGTGTTATATTTAACTATGACAATACAGGAAACGTATCTGCAACATTTAAATTAGTTTATGATTTTGCAGACCCAAATTCACCACAACCGAGTTCGTTTTCTTTAACAACTGGTGCAGGTGTTGCCCTTTATGATTTAGCGGCAACAACTTATGGAACAGCAGTTTATGATTCATCTGGTGCATCACTTGTTAGACAACCTGTAGAGGGCAGTGGCTTTACAGTAGCAGTAAGATTAGATGATACATCAACTAATCCACCGCTAGAATTAAAAGGTTACGAAATGGAATTTATACCGGGAGATAGAAGATAATGGGAGATACATATACAAGACAGAGTTCGGGTGATATTACTTCGGGTGCTACTATTGAAGCATCACATTTTAATAATGAATTCGACCAATTAGTATCAGCCTTTGCGGCATCATCTGGACACACACATGATGGCACTACAGGTGAAGGTGGCCCAGTAACAAAGTTATTAGGCAACACTTTAACGTTTGGTGCAGGCACTGCAGGAACAGATATAACAATTACATTTGATGGTGAAACATCAGATGGTGTTTTAAAATGGATGGAAGATGAAGACTACTTTGAGTTTTCAGATGACATACTAGTAGCTAGCACAGAAAAATTACAGTTTAGAGATACAGCAATATACATCAATTCATCTACGGATGGGCAGTTAGATTTAGTAGCAGACTCAGAAGTACAGATAGCGGCTACAACAATAGACATAAATGGTAACGTAGATGTATCTGGTACATTAACAGTAGCAGGTGCAGTAGACTTTGGTGATGCGGCATTATCAAATGTAGGTGCTGTACAATTGGATAGCATTGCAGGTGATGGTGATACTAACACATCAATTACATTTAGTGGCTCTGATGTTATTACAATAACAGCAGGTGGCGATGCACAATTTACTTTTAACAATGGTTCAATACTACCATCTACAGATAATGATATTGATTTAGGTTCTAGTTCTTTAGAATTTAAAGATGCGTTCTTTGATGGTACTGTAACAACTGATGCATTAGTTGCAGATACTGCTGACATAGATGCAGGAACTATTGATGGTGTAACTCTTGGAACTAATAGTGCTATTACACAAGCTGTAATAGATGATGTAGATATTAATGGTAAAGTAATTACCATGACTGGTTCTTCTAGTGATACTGCAGTCTTTACTGCAGGAACTAACGGAACGTTAAGTATTGTAACTACTGACGATTCTGCGGCGGCGGCTAACATAACAATAACTGCAGACGGAACTTTTGAAGCTGATGGTACTACTATCACATTAGACTCGAGCGGTGATATAGTTTTAGATGCTGACGGAGCTAACGTAACATTTAAAGATGGTGGCACGTCAATATTAGATATAGCAAACAATTCTACTGATGTTGAATTTACTGTTAGCACCGCCGATAAAAACTTTAAGATAAAAGGAACTGATGGTTCTTCTGCTATTACTGCACTTGACATTGACATGGCTCTTGCAGGTAAAGCAACATTTAATGGCGATGTAGTTGTAGGTGGTGACTTAACAGTAACTGGTGATGACATTGTCATGGGAACCAACACAGCCGGTAACTTACTAGTAGCTGATGGTACAAACTTTAATTCAATTGCTGTAGGAGATTTATCTGCAATAACTTCTGTAGCGGCAGATGATGTATTAATAGCTGTAGACACATCTGGCGGTGGACTTAAAAAGATAACAAGAAGTGCATTAGTATCTGGTCTTGCGGCCGGCACGATGTCCGACATTATTGATGACACATCACCTCAACTAGGTGGTGATTTAGATACTAATAGTTTTAATATAGCTTTTGATGATGCACACGGAATCAATGATGAAAATGGTAATGAACAAATAATATTTCAAACTACAGCTTCAGCAGTTAATCAATTTGATATTACAAACGCCGCTACAGGTAATGCACCAGAATTATCTGCTACAGGTGGCGATACTAATATAAGTTTAAAAATTACACCTAAAGGTTCTGGTCAAGTATTATTAGATGGTAACGTAGGTATTGAATCTGGAGTTATAGATTTAAAAAATGCCGGTTCACAATCATATATTAGATTCTATTGTGAATCATCAAACGCACACTATGCTCAACTTCAAGCACCTGCACACTCAGATTTTGCAGGTAATACTACATTAACTTTACCTGCAACTACAGATACTCTAGTAGGTAGAGCAACAACAGATACACTAACAAATAAAACTTTAACTACACCTGTCATAGCAGAAATAGATTCTGGTTCTACAATAACACTTGATGCAACAACTGATATTGTTCTTGATGCTGACGGTGGAGATATATTCTTAAAAGATGGTGGAACTACGTTTGGTGAGTTTACTAATTCATCTACAGATTTTGTAATTAAATCTACTACGTCTGATAAAGACATAATAATCAAAGGTAATGATGGTGGTTCTGAAATAACAGCATTAACACTTGATATGTCTGCGGCAGGAGCGGCAACATTTAATGATAAGATTATTGCAACAGAGTTAGATATATCTGGTGACGTAGATATTGACGGAACATTAGAAACAGATGCTCTTAGTATTGCAAGCACAACAGTAACATCTACTGCGGCAGAATTAAACATACTTGACGGCGTAACAGCAACAGCATCTGAATTAAACATACTAGATGGTGTAACTTCTACACAATGAAGCAAGTAGCTTTAACAACATTAAAAACGTATTTAACAAGTGCAGGATTTTCTACAGAAGACCCTACAGCTTTAGCAATCGCATTAGGATAATAGGAGGATAAATGGCTAATACTTTTAAAGTAGTAACTAAGGCAGGAGTGACTAGTGCTGATGTTATCTACACTGTTGCCAGTTCTACTACAACAGTAGTTCTTGGTATCATGGTAGGAAACACAACCACAAGTCAGATTACTGCTACAGTTAGTTTAGGTTCAGATACCTCTAACAGAGCAGGAGCAAATGACGAAGCCAATCAAACAGTTGAGCTAGTTACTAATGCACCTATACCTGTTGGCGGAACACTTGAACTACTAAGCGGAAATAAAGTAGTAATGGAAACAACAGACACGCTGTCACTAACAGCATCTGGTGCGGCTGATATTGCTTTGTCAATAATGGAGATAACGTAAGATGGCATATGTAGGTAATCCTATAGATACACAAAATACTTTTCAGTCTCTTGTAGGCAAGAGGTTTAATGGTGATGGTAGCACAACTGATTTTACATTAGATGTAGCACCTTCATCTACTTTAGACATCGAAGTATTTGTTGGTAATGTAAGACAAGACCCTAACTCAGCATACACTTTATCTGGAACAACACTATCGTTTACTGGTGCACCTCCTAGCGGCACAAACAATATTTATGTTGTTCATCAAGCAAAGAGTGTAGGAACTATTGATGTTCCAGATGATATTATTTCTGGTAAAACTTTAGTAACATTAGATAATTCTGCTGACCATGTATTAATAGAAGATGCTACCGATGGTGGATTAAAAAAAGCATTAATACCCAGTGCTAGCACAGTTGCAGATACTTTTACAATAAATGGTTCAACACCAACACTAACAATAGGTGACGCAG
>LULQ01000242.1_pt1 | contig 19200 bp, 12 predicted proteins | sample 728091 | NCBI WGS metagenome assembly LULQ01 (sample SAMN03860285, study PRJNA289734) | marine metagenome | biome: seawater column; feature: ocean; material: water; isolation source: Red Sea water column Station 149 - depth 10m | place: Saudi Arabia: Red Sea | collected 2011-10-15 | depth 10 m
CAATTAAAGAGTTATGTGAAGAAAGAGGGTTAAATAAAAAATATCCTTTAGAACATTTGTTTGGTTTATCACAAGAAACTAGATTTGATTGTAACGTATTATCTTTAGATGAGAATACAATAATTACATCAGGTTATGATAAAAATCTTGCAGACAAATTAAAAAAATATAATATTGAAATGATACCATGGGTTAATCGTTGGAATGTATTATTCTCTGGTGGTGCTCATTGTTGTTCAGTTGATTTAGAAAGAGAAGGTAAACTGGTTGACTATTTTTCATAATTATGGTATAGTGATTACATGAGGTTTTATACAAATGTTTCTCAATGGGGAAACAACTTATTACTTAGAGAAGTCATAGACGGCAAAAGAGTAAATCGAAAAGTAAAGTATTCGCCAACTCTTTATTGCCCAGTGATGCGTCAAACAAACTTCAAAACTCTTGAAGGTAAATACGTTACACCTATAAAACATCAAACAATAAAAGATGCGAAAGAGTGGGTTGAACAATACAAAGAACAACCACATTTATTATATGGTAATACACAGTATGCATATTCTTTTTTGTATGAAAACTATCCTAACTTAGATTGGTCATTAGAAAGTATTCTAATTGCAACAATCGATATAGAGGTTGCATGTGAAAATGGTTTTCCAAATCCACAAGATGCAATCGAACCTTTACTTTCAATCACTGTAAAAAATCATTCAAACAAACAAATATTTGTTTGGGGTGTTGGTGATTACAAAACGCATAGGAATGATGTGGCGTATGTAAAGTGTGATAATGAAAAAGAATTAATTTTTGAATTTTTAAAGTTTTGGCAAATGAATCAACCAGATGTTATCACTGGTTGGAATACAGAATTTTTTGACATACCTTATCTTTGCAATCGTATCAAAAAACTTTGTGGTGAGGATGATCTAAAAAAATTATCACCTTGGGGTTCTGTATCATCAAAGACAATCTACTCTATGGGTCGCACACATCAAGTTTATGATATACAAGGTATCGCTGCCTTAGATTACTTTGATTTGTATAGAAAGTTTACATACACAAATCAAGAGTCATATCGTTTAGATCATATTGCATTTGTTGAACTTGGTGAAAGAAAAGACGGAAATCCTTATGACACATTTAGAGATTGGTACACAAATGATTTTCAATCTTTCATTGATTACAATATTACAGACGTTGAGATAGTTGATAAACTTGAAGAGAAAATGAAACTGATTGATTTATGTTTGACTATGGCATATGAAGCAAAAGTAAACTATACAGATGTTTTAGGTTCAGTTAAGTATTGGGATATTCTAATACACAATTATCTAATGGATAAAGGTATAGTTGTGCCACAAAAGATTGATAGAGAGAAATCTGAGAAGTATGAAGGTGCGTATGTAAAAGATCCACAAACGGGTATGCATGAATGGGTTCTTTCATTTGATCTAAACTCATTATATCCACACTTGATAATGCAATATAACATATCACCAGAAACTATGAAAAGTGAAAAGACAGTTCCTAATATGTCAGTTGATAAACTGTTAGATAAAAAAATTGATACATCTGTTTTAAAAAATACAACGATGACACCTAATGGTGCTTTGTTTAGGACTGATAAGAAAGGTTTCTTACCTGAGATGATGCAAAAGATGTATGACGACAGAGTAAGATACAAAAAGGCTTTACTTGATGCAAAACAAACTCTAGAAAATACTAGAGATAAAAAGTATGAAAAGTTAGTTTCTAAATTTAATAATATACAGATGGCAAAAAAGATTGCACTAAACTCAGCATATGGTGCCATAGGAAACAATTGGTTTAGATATTACTCACACACTATGGCAGAGGCAATAACTACTTCTGGTCAACTATCTATTCGTTGGATCGAAAAAAAGATAAACGAATATATGAATAATCTTTTAAAAACTAAAGACAGAGATTATGTTCTTGCGTCTGATACTGATTCAGTTTACATAACATTTGATGCATTGATTGAAAAACTAAAACCAAAAAATCCTATTGACTTTTTAGATAAGATTGCAAAAGAAAAAATTGAACCTTTTATTGATAAGTCTTATCAAGAACTTGCAGACTATCTAAATGCGTTTGAACAAAAGATGCAAATGAAAAGAGAAGTGATTGCAGATAAAGGTATTTGGACTGCAAAGAAAAGATATATTTTAAATGCACATGATATTGAAGGTGTTAGATACAAAGAACCAACATTAAAGATTATGGGAATAGAAGCAGTAAAGTCATCAACGCCTGCACCTTGTCGTAAGAAAATTAAAGAGGCATTAAAAATTATGATGTCTGGTACTGAGAAAGATTTAAATAAATTTATACAAGACTTTCGTGAAGAGTTTCTTACACTTCCACCAGAGGAGATCGCATATCCTAGAAGTGTTAATGGTTTAAGTAAATGGTCTGAGTCTCACACACTTTTTAAAAAAGGTGCTCCGATACATGTCAAAGGTGGAATACTTTACAATCATTTAATAAATAAAAACAAACTAAGTAGGTATTACCCTCTAATACAAGAAGGTGACAAGATTAAATTCTTATATTTAAAACTTCCAAACATATATCAATCATCATCTATATCATTTATTACAAGTCTTCCTAAACAACTTGATTTTAAAGTTGATTATGAATTACAGTTTGAGAAATCATTTATTGAACCACTTAATTTTATTATTGAAAAAATTGGATGGCATGTTGATAGAACTTATGGAACACAAGGAACATTAGAGGACTTTTTTGCATGATACACAAATTACTAGAAACAATAATAACAAAGGAGAGACAAAATGAAACTGAAGTTGCTATTCTCTTATCTGGCGGCGTTGACAGCAACACTTGCCTTTTTACTTCTAACCGTCTCGGTTTAAAAGTACACGGATATTCTTTTCATATAAAAGATAATCCTACTTACGACTCACTAAAAGCACAAGAGGTATGTGAAAAGTTTGGATTTAATTTTACAAGCATTGAAGTGCCAACTGAAAATTTAGTCGAAGACTTTAAAAAGTTGGCACACACATACAGTTGTAAAAAGAAAGTTCAGTTTGAATGCACTTGGCCATTCATGTACATGTACCCTAAAATAAAAGAAAAAGTTATTATATCTGGCGTTGCTGCAGACGGACATTATGGTCTAAGTAAAAAAGCAATGATACATTTTAAACACACTAAACAAAAGTTTGATAAATTTAGAACAGATTATTTTTCATCAGATAATCCAGCAGGTGTTAGACAACTAGAAATGTTAAGTAAAGAATATAACAAAATACTAATCGCACCTTATTTAAATAAAGATGTATTTAATTATTTCATACAATTTGATTGGGATCAGATTAATAAACCATATGAAAAACATTTAATTAGACAACATTTTCATGAGTTTAATGAACTTAAACTTAAAAAACATCTTAATTTACAACTTGTCGCAGAGATACCAACTATATTTGAGAAACTTCTTGACAATAAAGAGATAAACATATATGATAGGAAAAGAATTATGGATGTGTGTCGTGACTGGTCAAAAATAGTTGACAGTAAAGGCACTTTGGAAAACTTTATATGAAATACAAACCTTACTTAATGAAAGACGTATTAGACGGAGAGGCACAAGAAAAGTTTCGTGTCATATCTACTTTCGCAGGTGGTGGTGGAAGTTCCACAGGTTATCGTCTTGCAGGTGGAAAGATACTTGCAATAAATGAGTTTGTTGAGGAAGCAAGAAATACTTACAGAGATAATTATCCAAACACACCTATTCTTGATGGCGATATCAAAGAACTAGAAGGAAAAGATTTTTTAGAGATTGCAAATATAAAAGAAGGTGAACTTGAATTGTTAGACGGATCACCTCCATGTTCAGCATTTAGTATGTGTGGAACACTTGCAAGAGAAGGAACGGTTCATAGTGACGGATTTGGTAAAACTAAATCTTACTCAGACGGAAAGATAGTTACAAACATTGAAGATTTATTCTTTGAGTTTTTAAGAGTTGCAGATAAGATTAGACCAAAGACTATTATTGCAGAAAATGTTGAAGGTCTTACAGTCGGAGAGGCAAAACAATATTTTAATAAAATACAAAATACATTTGAAGACATTGGATATCAAGTAGTTGCAAAAGTGCATGATTGTTCACAGTTTGGAGTTCCACAAAGAAGACGAAGAGTTTTCTTCATGGCAGTTAGAGATGATATTATGGATCAAGTTGGTTTAAATTTTATGACACTATCATCAATATTTCCAAAAGAGAATGAAACAATTACCACTTTACAAGGTGCCTTTGATGGTTTACAATATGATAATGATGAAGTGGAGATGTTAACCAGAATGTGGAAAGAAACAGCATACTACAAACAAACTTGTGTATTGATGCCACGCAACCCAGACAAAGTAATTACAGGCACAGACTATCATCCAAAAGGTTGGCATTTTAATTTAAAGATTGCATCAGAGTTTCATCCGTCACCTACTATTACTGCCATGGGTGCAACAGAAAAAACTGCTGGAGTTTGTCATTGGAAGGAAGACAGAAAGTTTACATTAGGTGAATTGAAAAGAGTAACATCACTACCAGACGATTTTATACTGACAGGTAAGTGGGCTCAGAGATCAGAGAGATGTGGAAGAATGGTGCCATCATTAATGATGAAAGCACTGGCAAGTTCCATGTATGATAATGTTTTAAGGAATATATAATGAACGATTTTACATTTGCACATAGAGAAGAAGGATTTGATAATCACATTGACAAATCCATTAGAGGTTATAAAGAATTATTGAATGATGTTGTATCATTTTCTAGATATTTTGTAGAAGAAAAAACACATGTTCTAGATATTGGATGTTCAACTGGCAAACTAACAAAAGAAATATTTTTACAAAATCATGAACATAAGAATCGTGTCACATACGAAGGTGTTGAATACGCAAAAGGTTTTCAAGAAGACCTTCATAAAAGGTCTGATGAATTATGGAAAATGGTTGAGGAAAGTAAAAATAGATCATTTATTAATTTTAGTGAAAAGGATATAAGAGAATATTCGTTAGGTTACAATAAATATTCTTATATTACATCAATATTTACTTTACAGTTCATGCCTAAAACAGACAGAGAAAAATTGATACGAGACATTTATACAAGTTTAATACCTGGTGGCGCATTTGTCTTTGCAGAAAAAGTTTATTCTCAGAATGCACATATCCAAGACATGTTAACATTTATGTACTACGATTACAAAAGAAAACATTTTGAAGATAAAGACATTTTAGATAAAGAAAACACACTACGACACATGTTGAAACCAAATACTTGGCCCGAAATAAACGAATTCTTGACAAAGGCAGGTTTTAAAGATATACAAGTATTTTGGCGTAATCATAATTTTTTAGGAGCAATAGTAATTAAATGAGTACAGCAGTATTTTTGATTGGATACTTATGTCTAGGTCTACCAGGCGATGTGGAGTGTAAAAACATAGCGTCAAAATTTTTATACGTTGGAATGCAAGACTGTATGATTGCAAAAGAAGAGATATACACAGAATTAAAAGATTTAACTGGGTTACAACTTCAATGCATATCGTCAGACTTGATAGAAAACTATGTAGAACTAGCCAAGACTCAGGGCGATAAGCCAGGGTCTCTTGCTATGCGTCGGTTTCAGTTCTTGTTGATGGGTGCATCGTGACGGATGTCATCAAGGTATTAGGTCAAGTAGCGCCAAGCGCCACAACCACGACCACGCTATATACAGTTCCAGATCTCACACAAACAACCGTCAGTTCTTTAGTAGCTGTTAACAGGGGCGGTTCTTCTGGCACCTTTCGGGTCAGCATCCACGTTGGTGGGGCTACTGCCGACAACAAGCAGTTTATTTTTTACGATGAAGACTTAGCGGCTACCACCACTAGAACGGTAGTCATCGGTATATGCCTAAGCCAGACAGATGTGGTGAAGGTGTACGCTAGTTCAGGAGACTTCTCATTCAATCTCTTCGGAGTGGAGACGAGCTAATGATGTATCAAAACCCAATGCCACAACCGCCCATGCAAGCCATGGCTGATCAGATGGCCCAGCAAGGCCGTTTTGGCGACAGCATGATGGTACACATGAATCCGATAGAAGTGGCTGGTATCGCCTCTCTGTCGCCCACAGGGCAGCTTACAACCAACCCGATGACGGGACAGCCTGAAGCATTCTTGCCCTTTCTAGCTCCACTTTTAGGTAGTTTGGCAGGATCTACATTTCTTACAGGAGCAGCACTTCCAGGCATTCTAGGAGGAGGCGCTCTTAGTTCAGCAGCCGCAGGGGCCATAGGCTCTGGTCTCGCTACAGCAGCGGTTACTGGAGACCTGAAAGAGGGATTAATCTCTGGCCTTACAGGTTTCGGTATTGGTAAAGCTTTGGGAAGTGCGGCTCAAGCCTTAGACCCCGCAGTCACAGAAGCAGCCGCAAGAGAAGCTGCTATCCAAGCGGCTCAAGACGCTGCTTCTCAAGCTACCAAGGACGTTGCTACTGCCCAACTGCAAGAGCAAACAGCAAGGGCTGCTGCTGAAAGAGGTCTGGGTCAAGCATTTTTAGATCAACCTGGAAAGTTCGCCATGGAGGCAGGCAAGAATTTATTGTCTCCAGGAGTTGCAGCACCTAGCGCCATAGGCGAGGGACAACGGGCGGCGATGGCTGCTCAAGACGAGCGTGATCGTATGTTCGGCAGAAGAGCCGCTGATAGAGAAGAAGATCTAAGACGGTCAAGAGATATACTAACCACTGCAACGGGACAGGTAGCATCTGACTATGGTTTGAACTACGGCGCACAGTATGCGGCACAAGGTGGCATCACATCCGTTGACCCTTCTGACTTCCAGCGCCGATACAACGAGTTGCAGATGATGGGCAGAGAGCCTATGCAGATGAGATATGGTGGCGACATAAGAGACATCGATGTTAATCGTGCTCTACAACCAGTACAGATTGTTGCAAGACAAGCTAGTCTGCGCGGCCCAGTAAAGACTCCAAGCGAGTTGCCCATGAATTATAGGCCGGGCTTTGATCCTGAGATTAGTTACTTCAGAAGTCCTTTCGTGACATCAGATCAGACAGGTGTGCCAACACCAGGAACTCCGGCTCCGGGCACCACACCACAAATCGATCCCGCTTTAATGCAAGGCATAGGTGGCATCGGTAAAGCTGGTGGTACGGGGATGGCTCGTTCAGTTCCGGCAGAGGTCAGAAGGGCACAAAGAGTTCTTGAGGGTCGCGCTCCCAAAAAGGGAATAAGCAGGAGGAGACGTGAGGCACAGAAGATAGTTGATGCATATGAGGCTGGCGAGCTTGAAGGTGATCAGGATTATTTCGATGACATCATAGATGCTACATACGGATCGCAATACGCCACAAGAATGCAAGAGGGTGGAGAAACCGAAATGACGCAGCAGGCAGCTATGCGTCTAATAGAACAGGTTTCTATGGCTCTGCTCGGCAGATTGTCAGAAGAAGAGTCGGAGGCCGTAATCAACCGATTCATAGATGAGTTCGGGTCTGAGGCTTTCCAAATGCTGCGATCACAGGTACTCGAATCCGTTGTCCCTAACTCACAAAAGGAGGGCGTAATAACGGGTCAAGGCGGTGGCATGGATGATCAAGTGCAGGGGATGATTGGAGACTCTCAGCCCGTAGCGGTTTCTCCAGGTGAGTTTATCGTGCCTGCTGATGTTGTGTCCGGCATCGGAGACGGTGACACCAACGCTGGTGTGCAAGAGCTTGAGGGTATGATGGATCGGGTGCGACAAGAGCGCACTGGCACCACTAAACAACCTGCACCTCTCGGTGCTATGGCAGGAGGAGCTTTGCCTGCATGAACAGTCTCTTAGAGTTTGATGAAAGCAAGATCAAAGACCTATCCAGAGAGCCAAAGGTTTGCCGCAAGGATGCGCCTAGAGAGATCACACACACGATAACGATGGTGCCCCCCAACTATCTGAACAGTTTGTGGCCTGATGTCAGAGAGCAGCTTGCTAGAGCGATTAAGCGTTCACACGGCAGATGGAATATGGAGTTCTTGTACGCATCAATACTCAACGGCAATCAACAGCTTTGGCTTGCGTTCGATGCCGAGAACAACATAGATGGTGTAGGCACCACAGAGATATTGCAGTATCCAGAGAAGCGCATGATCGCGGTTCAGTTTTTAGGTGGTGATCGTTTTAACGATTGGGTCTGGGATATGTTAGAGAAGTTTAAGGATTTCGGTAGAGACAACGATTGCACAGGCATAGAGGCCACTGCCCGTATGGGATTTTGGAAGTGGCTGGAGCAAGATGACTTCAGTAGATCGTATGTCGTATACGAGAGGAGTTTGTAAATGGGTAAGAGTAGTGGCGGCGGCGGCGGACAAGAGAGCGTCGTAACACAAACAAATCTACCAGAATACGCTCAACCATTTTATGAAGAGCTTCTGGGTAGAACGGTATATGAATCGACACGACCTTACGAAACCTTTCCAGGTCAGCGTCTAGCAGAGTTCTCGCCATTCGAGCAGGCGGGTATGCAGGGCATGGCTGAGATAGCACAAGCTGGCACACCACAACAGATCAGGTCTGCATCAGATATAGCCACAGGTGTGGGATTCCAAGGCGTTGGTGCTGGGATGGATGTTGCTAGAGGATTCAGACCTCCCATGCAGTTTTCTGAGTACCAAGCGGGAGACATCGGCACTGGCTACGACGCTGGATTTTTGGGGCAGGGATTCCAAGCAGGACAGCGTGATGTTGGATATCAGGCGGGTGCCTTTGACCCAATGTATCAAGCCCGTGAGCGCCAGTCTGGGTTTGATGTTGGCCCCCTAGAATCAGGATACCAAGCTGGTCGTTTTGACCCTCTGTATCAAGCAAGAGATATCCAGTCTCAATACACAGGGCAAGTGGATTTAGGGCCGGGGTTTCAAGCAGGCACTATCGCTGACCCTGCAACGTTAGAGTCTTACATGAATCCTTACCAGCAGTTGGTAACGGATATCGAAAAGCGTGAGGCGCAACGTCAGTCTGACATACAGGCCGCTGAGATATCACAAACAGCCGCACAAGCTGGCGGATTGGGCGGGTATCGAGAGGCGATCATGCAAGCAGAGCGTGAGCGTAACCTAGGTCAACAGTTGGCTGATATACAAACTCGCGGTAGTCAGGCTGCATTTGAGCAAGCACAACAAGCATTTGAGGCTGATCGGGCCGCTAGATTGCAAGAAGCACAATTCGGTTTGACCGCATCAGAGCAACGAGAAAGAGCGGCACAACAGGCAGAGCAGTTCAGGCAGCAAGCGTTCCAGACTGGTGAGCAAGCTAGGCAGAGGGCGGCTGAAATGGGTATGACAGCCCAGCAGCAGGAAGACGCAGCACGACAAGCGCAGGAACAATTCAGACAAGCTGCATTTGGTCAGACTGCCGACGTTGCAGCCCAGAGAGAGCAGTTCCAACAACAAGCTTTCCAAGCAGGCGAGCAGGCACGTCAACGTGCAGCCGAGATGGGCATGACTGCTCAGCAGCAAGAGGATGCTGCCAGACAAGCGCAAGAGCGATTCCAACAAGATGCCTTTGCTCAGAATCAACAGTTGCGTTTGGCGCAACAGCAAGAGGATCGTGCTGTATTCCAAGCCAGAGAAGCAGCAAGACAAGAAGCTGCACGTCTTGGACTGAGCGCACAAGAGCTTCAAGAGCGTGTCAACCAAGCAGAAAACGAAGCGCGTATGCGAGCACGTCAAGAGCAGGCGCAGCTTGAAGAGACCAGAGCAAGGCTGGGTCTTGCTGGTCTGGAGGCAGATCGCGCTACCAGAGGGCAGCAACTTGATGCAGCTAGATTGCTGGGACAGCTTGGCACCGACGAGCAGCGTATGGCGTTTGATCGTCTGCGTAACTTGCAGGCAGCGGGACAGATACAGCGGGAGCTACAGCAACGCGGCTTGGATCTCGGATATCAGGACTTCCTACGTCAGCAGGCGTTTCCAAGAGAGCAGCTTGCTTTCTTCAGTCAGTTATTACAAGGACTGCCCGTTACACCAGGAACAACCACTGCCACGTTCGGTGGCCCAAGCGAAACTCAACAGCTACTGGGTGCAGGCATCGGCGGCGTAGGTCTGTATAACGCATTGCGAGGCGGCTAATGAACATCTTAGAAATCGAAGACATGATCAAAGGCTTGCCTGATCAAGCCTTACAGCGAGAGGCGCAGATGCCATCAGGTCGAGTGCCTCAGTTCCTAGTTGTATCTGAGATACAGCGACGAGGTGATATGCGTAAGCGGTTCTCTGAGAGACAGCCACAGGGCACAGTTAAGGATCAGGTAATACAGGAAGGCATTGCTGCAATGGCACCACCAGAGCCGCAGATGCAATCAGCCATGATGGGTATGCAGCAACCCATGCCTCAAGCCATGCAGCAGTCGATGCCCCAAGGTATGCAGCAGCCCATGCCTATGGATCAGCCACCGATGGGGATGTTTGAAGGTGGTGTTGTCCAGATGGCGAACGGTATGCAAGTGCCTGGTCTTCAGGATCAATTTAGGCAGGCTAAAAATTTAGGCTTGGGCTATCAGGAGGCAATAGATTTAGCCTCAAAATTTGGGCTTTCTGACTTCATCAACACTCTTTATTCTGATGATTCTGAAATGGCTAACATTCAGGCAAATGTTGGCACTCCTGTGTATCAGCCTGCATCGATGGCTCCTAGAGACATCCCGTTCGGTAGGGAGTTTGAAGAGGACTCTATGCTTGATCGGGCGACTAGCTTCATCAATCAAGCGTTAGCTCCTCCACCAGCTACAGGTGGTAGAAGTGTCGGCAATCTTTTTGGTTCTGATATGCCAGCACCAACCTCTGCGACTGCTGCTGCACCTCTTAGCGCAGCGCCTGTTGCCGCAAGTGTGCCAAACATGGCATCGCCAGACACATCCCTCGTCAATCTAATTAACACCGCTCTTGCTCCTCCGGCTGCGCCAGGAACTAGGAGTGTTGGCAATTTGTTTGGATCTGATGTGCCAGCGCCAACCAATGTCAGCGGGACTGCGCCATCATCGATGACTAGTGATCCTCTTCCCATGCAAGGAGATGTGATCAAGATGCCTACTGCTCCAGAGCAGTTGACTGACAGGCAAGCTTCTATGCAGCAAATGATTGAAAGGATTCAAAAGCGCCAGGCAGATGCACCGATAATTCCAGATTTCCTGACGCAAGACACTAAACCGATGCTACAGGCGAGAGAAAGATATTCTGACAGCCCAGTTCAACAGATGATAACTCAGGCTAATCAACCACAGCAGACGCCCTTCTCTCCAGAAAATTATGAACGGATGATTGCTTCGTTAGAAGGGACTGGTTTAGATAGTGCTTTGGCTTCTCCGTTACCAACGCAAACGATTGATATCGTTAAACTCGCTGAGCAATCATTAAGACAACAAGGTTTACCAGGCCCACAAGCGCAAGATGGCAGTAGATTGGATGAGGATGACGCAGTGCAAGAGACACAAGAGCTTGCAGGTGCAGCGGATTCCACTGCCAGCTTGTCAGGGACACCAGAGCAAGTAGTGCCTGGAGCGAACACCGCTGGCCCCAAGGATACACCTACACCAGATGCAGGGGGTGGAGCCAAACAAGGTACAGGTGCTAGTGCAGAGGGTCAGCGATTGAGATCCGTAACAGAAACGCTTACGGATGATTTCCTAGAATCAATGGTGGGCGATGAATCAATAGTCGGTCAGATTAAAGCAAAATCCTCTTCGTTAGCCAAAGCTATTAGGAACCGAGAAAGACCAACTCTCGACTACAGCACTTTGATTGCAGAGTATGAAGCTCAAATGCAACCAGAGATAGATGCTTTGAAAAAGGAGCGTGGCAGTCAGGCGCTGATTGCTCTAGGTGCTGGCATAGCTAAGGGTGACTTGAGTGCTGGTTTGAGTGGTGCGGCTAAAGCTGCTGCTGCAAGCAATGCTGAGCGCAGGGCTTTGAAGGCAAAACAGCAAGCAGCACAGATGGGTCTCAAGAAATCTCAGGTTGACGCTGCTTATCAGAATGATCTTGAGCAAAGTGCAGATGAGATCAAGGCTATAGCCGCTGAAGTGGAGGCTTTGAAAGGCTACGGCATTGCTGTTCGTCAAGCAGAATCCATGGCTTTCAGCAAAGCTGCTGAAGCAGAAAAAGTCATCGCCAAGATGGCAGCAGATAGAGATCTGCAAGCAGCAAGACTGGCACAAGATTCTGAAAGAGAGCAAGGGCTGCTGAGAAGGGCAGCGATTGATGCAGCTAAGGAATTCATCAGGTCATTAGACGATGTAACAGTAGCTCGTTTAGGAGAGAAAGGAATTAGAGACGAGTTTAATAGAGCGATAGTAGAATACGCTGGCGCTTTGGGAGCTAACTTACAGAGCGATCTGACAGCCTCCAGACAATCTGAAGGATCGACAGGAGATATGTCAATAGGTGGTTACAGGGTTAGGGAATCCACCTAAATGCCTATCTTTACGGTAACCGATCCACAGGGTCGAACTCTGACTCTTGAGGGTGCAAAGCCCCCAACAGAAGAAGAACTAGATAATATATTTTCTGAATACTTCGGCACCCCTGTCGAGGCAGAAGGCTCTGTTCTCGGTCAAGCTGGTGAGTTTGCGAAAGCAATACCTCGTGGTTTTGCCTCTGGATTCTTGTCATCTGCTGAAGGTATTGGTGAGTTGGCTGATGCCACAACAAACTTCTTTGGCCTCGAAAATGCTATCGACAGTGGAGAAGAAAACGAGCTAGTTAACTTTGCAAGAGAGGGCAGAAAGTCTCTCAACCAAAGCTTCTTGGCCCCTGGCGAACAATACAGAGATGCTTGGACTACCAAGGTAGGTGAGGGCATCGGATCTCTAGCAACATTCTTGACCCCTGGTGTGTTAGCCCGTGTTGCAGGAGTGAGCGGTAAGGCACTGAAAGGCGCCGAGTTTACAGGTGCTGTCGGCCTTGGTGCAGGTGCTGGCGCTGGCGATCAAGCGCAACGTATACAGGCTGCAAGAGATGCCGGGATCAATGTAGATCAGGCGACAGAAGATCAAGCTATCTTTGCAGGCACCGCTATTGGTCTAACCGAGTTGGCAACTCCCATGCGCCTGTTTGGCAACATCCGAAAAGTTGCTGATGATGCTGTCAAGAAGGATGTTATTGATCGTATCAAGAGTGCTGCTGCAACGGGGAGCATAGAGGCAATACAAGAAGCTTCTGCTGGTGTGGCGCAAGATTTAGTAGAACAAGGTTTATATAACGAAAACATACAGGTCGCTGATTCTTTGTTAGATGACTTGACTGTTGGCGGCGCTGTTGGTGCGCTTGCTGATCTTGTGGTGACATCTGCTGCTGGTCGTAGATCAAACATCTCTACAAACGCAGAGATGGATAAGGATGCAGATCAAGCCGGGAAAGAGGTAAGAGACCAAGTAGAGTTTGACGAGGAGCTTGCAGAAAACGAAAGGGTTCGTTCGGAAGCGTTGACTAGAGCAGATCAGGCAATAGAACAACTAGCCCTAGAGACCCAGGCAGATCAAGACCTCGCAGCCCTTGAACAAAGAAAGCTAGAAATAGCAGCGATAGAAGAGGCTGACATTAGAAGGCAGGAGATAGAAAGGCGAGATCCCTCTGCCATTCGCAAGCCGCCTCCTGGCGTTAATTACACAGACGAAATTGCTAGGGTAATGGGGCCATACTTCCCCAGGTCTGGCAAGTTTGAAATGCGAGAGGTGCCAAACCCTGGTGGTGCTCAGTTGTTTCAAGTCTTCGAGTCGGGTTCAGAAAAAAACTTTGGTACACCGGTGCGAAAGAATGACGCACTCGCTTTAGTAGACGGTCTAAACACCAAGGTCGTAGATAAAAATATCCGAGAGCAAGCGACAGATGCTATGGATATGGCACCTCAGACTTACGACAAGGATCAAGCCGACAAGTTGAGGGTGATCCACAGTCGAGTTGTGCAACCTGAAGCGAACACATTCACTTCAACAGCTATTAACGAAGCAGCAGGCACCACATATTTAGCCAAAGACTCTGACGGAAACTTAATCACATTCCCAGAGACTTCTACATTTGAAGAGATCATCGAGCTTACTGGTCGATCCTCTCTGAACCAGAGCGAGTTGCCTGCCTCGGTCAGGCTTAACAATGACCGAGAGCGAAGAGGTCTTGCGCCATCGGATACATTCACCTCTGAAGAAGCTGCATCTATTCTGACACCAGAGCAGATGGACAAGCTGATTGGTATACAAGTAAAGGCTAGAACAGAATCAGAAAGTTATACCGTTGGAAGAAACAAAAAAGGCGAGCCTGTTGTCACATCGACTGATGGTGTCACTAGCACGTTCCGTCCACAGAATCAGAGAGAGCGAGCACAAAGCATCAAAGAAGGTATAAACCCTGATGCAAAAGTGAAATTCAAAAGCCTTGCTGACGCGAGGTACTTTGCTAACACGCAGAATGCTGCGATAGGCACCGGCCCCGTACCCAGAGGGCTGGTAGATCTCGAAGGCGGCAAAGCTGCTAGCGAGATACAGAAGCTACTCGACAACAAGAACATCGATGCTAAGACAAACTCTAACGATATCAAGGCTATAGCTAAGGCATTTGTTGGCAAAAGAGATCTAAGCAAGATGACCCTTGCAGAGAGGGAGTTGTTTTACTTTAAGCTCCGTGCATTACCGAGATTCGAGCAGCCTACCAAGCTGCCCAAAAACTTCTTTACCCCCAAGCCTTTCACCCGTGAGCAGTTTCGCTCAGTCAAACAAGCCGTTCAGGACTTCAATGATGCAAGCGTTGAGCGCATACAACAGGCATCAGGTCTCATCGATCAATCGCCTCTCACCCAGAAGAAGATCGAGAAGCTGCGTCAAGAGCTAGTTGATCAATCTGTAATCGATGAAAACGGTAAGGTCTTAACACCATCACCCCAGCCTGATCCAGAGCCTGTGCTAGAAGTTGCACCCGATCCTGATCCGATAATCACGCCAGCAACCCCTACACCTACTGGCGCTCAGAAGTTCCTGCAAGATAGCGAATCATCTGCACTAGACAAACAAGCAGATCTCGACGCTGGATTTAAGGTCAATAAGGCCAACAAAACGGTAGACACAATAGCCAGCAAGTCTGATCAAGACATCATTACGCAGGACAATATAGACGGCAACGTGCGCCCTCCTGTCGTTAAGAGGGCTGAGCAGGGGTTGCCTGAGAACGAATACAGTTCCTTTGAAACACCCGTGATGACCCGTGGTGACAGATTTATTTTCAACGTGGCTGATAAGTTTATCGGTCTAAAGAAGATCGAAGAGGCTATCAACAAAGCTAGGGTTGCTTTGGGTCAAGAGCCAATAGCAGCACTTGAGTCAGCCTATATAGGTGAAGAATCCATACCGGGGAAAATAGGTGAAACAGCCAGAGTCTTTCAAAGGGAAGAAGTGCAACCGCTGGTCGATGAACTTGCAGCAGCGAACACGCAGAAAAGCACGCAGGAGGCAATCAAAGAGCTAGATGATTTTCTTATCCTGCGACATGCGCTAGAGCGTAACAAGCGGATCTCACAGATCAATGATCGCATACCTGACGGTGGCGCGGGTAGCATTGTTGTTGACGGTGAAGAGGTAAGACTTACAAATCAATACGTTACAGATCGCATGAGGGATCAGTACGATTTGAAGTGGAACGACAAGACTGGAGAGTGGTCTGGCGGCAACCAAAGAGCAAGGGTGCTGGGTAAGCTTGCCAGTAAAGTTGACTCGATCATTCAGAAAACGATAGATACAAACACAGAAGGCGGGTTGTATTCTCAAGAGGACAAAAATCTTCTCAGTGGTTTTTACAAATACTATGTGCCCCTGAAGGGCAAAGAGATAGAGGATGATTTCTCATCTCAGTTCTTATCTCCCACCTCTGGATCTTCTGGCAAAGTAAGCATCGAAGGAGCAGAGACTCGCAGGGCTTTGGGCAGAGAAAGTGCTGCTGAATCTCCGTTAGCAACGGTGATATCAGATAGAGAAAGGGCTATCGCTCGATCAGCGAAGAACAAAGAGTTCGGTCAAAAACTTTATGCTTTAGCGAAGAACAACCCCAACCCAAACTCTTGGGAAGTCTACGATCAGGACAACCCAAAATACACTCGCATGTTGGAGTCGGTGTACACCTATCTGCCAACGGGTGAACGTGTGCAAAAGATTCCGCCTGGACTGCCAGAATCAGAGCGTAGGCTGTACGTCAAAAAGGTTGTGATGCGAGAGGGGCAGTCCCTACCCAGAGAGATGTTCGGCGTGAAGATTAACGGCGAGCAGGTTGCGATTGATATTAAGGATGACAATCTTCGTAAGGCTTTATTGAACCTTGATGCGTCTAACAGCAGCAAGATTATTCAATCGTTAGGGGCTGTAAACAGATTCTTGTCAGCGGTTAACACTTCTTTCAACCCAGAGTTCGTGGTCGGTAACTTTGCAAGAGACATCCAGACTGCCGTTTACAATATCATTGGCGAGCAAAGTATGCCGGAAGGCAAAGCGATGGACACTCGCATCGTCGGCAAGGTCATAAAGGACACTCTGCCTTCAATCCGCGCTTTCTACAGGGGCTTCAGAAACAGTGATAAGCAGACTAATGAGCAACGCAAGGATTATGAAGAATATATAACGGCTGGTGCAAAAGCTGATTGGTTTCACAGTAGGCCACCTGAACAGCAAAAGGCTACTATCGATAGCATGATCGAGATGGCTAAAGGCACTTACAAAGGTAAGGCCAAGGAAGCTAGAGATACGATCTTAAACCTAGTAGAGGATTCAAATGCGGCAGTAGAAAACGGTGTGAGATTTGCATCGTTCAAGGCTGCAAGAGATGAATTTATCGCAAACGGTATCCCCAGAGATGAGGCTATAGCTAAAGCAGCAACGCTTGCTAAGAACCTCACTGTCAACTTCAATAGATCAGGAGATCAAGGTCAGCTACTTAATAGCCTGTACTTGTTCTTTAATGCATCGGTGCAGGGCACTATGAACTTTGCTCGCGGCTTAAATGTGTTTGATCCAAGAGCGTCAAGAGTTAAGCAAGGCATGGTCGCCAGTATGGTTGGATCGGGAGCTTTGCTATCTGCCTTGGCAGAGGCGATGAGTGATGAAGACGATAATGGTGAGTCTTTCTACGCCAACATCCCTAACTATGTGAAAGAAAGAAACATAGTGATAATGAAAGACAATGGTAAGGACTATTACACCATACCTCTGCCTTACGGATACAACGCTTTCCACGTCTTGGGTGCAAACATTCAAGAGATGATGTCCGGCATGAAGTCGCCAGAGGAAGCGGCAACACTTGTCACAAAGGCATTGCTTGGTTCATTCAACCCGATTGGCATATCAGAGTCCAAAGACTTTTTGACCATGCTTGCCAAGACTGGATTTCCTACAATCGGTCAGCCTGTGCTTGAAATACTGTCCAACGAAAACTTCTTTGGTGCCCCGGTGTATTCTGAGCAAGTACCTTACGGTGTAGAGCAACCGCTTAGTCAACTCGCAAAGCAGTCTACTTTTGAAGGCTTTAAGAATGCCGCTAAGATTATGAATGGTCTTACTGGTGGAAACGAATCAGTACCAGGCGCGTTGGATTTTTCCCCAGACAAAATTCAGCATCTGTTCAATTACGCACTAGGTGGCGCTGGGGCCACTGGCTTGAGAACAGTAGAGGCATTCCGAAAGCTTGCTAACGAGGAGGACATATCGGTTAACGATATACCGTTCTATCGTCGCATAGCAGGCGAGGTTGATCACAGAACTAGCCAAACAGATTTCTATGAGCGCAGAACGAGGGTTCTACAAAGAGAGAACCAACTCGATGTCATACAAGATCGGCAAGACTTCTTAGATTACTTGGAAGAAAACCAGCCCTTCATATCCATGGCACCCATGGTTCGAGCTACAGACAAAGAAATACGTCTAGTAAACAAGAGGCTGCGCGAGTTGCGCGGCATGGCGAACGAAAATCCCTCTGCTGCCAAGCGGTACGCAGAGGAAGAAGAGGAGTTGCAGGCCATGAAGAAGGCTGCTTACGATAGGTTTAATCGTAAGTACAGCGAGATCGTGGGGCGCACCGAATAGTTACTAGGATAAGCCTGTCAGCCAACCCAGAAGAAAGGCAAACCCATAGATCCCGACAATGATCATCATGCCTATGAGTATGCCTGTCTTTAAGTCACCGTCGTTCAGTTAACTTACCCTCGTACATCCCACGCTTCTTCCTGGGTATCATGGTGCGAGCAACCATCACTCGTTGCGTCCTACCGCTCTTACCCTTGCGCCTCTCTCCTGGATACACAATCATACCTTTTTCAGCCAAAGCTTTGTATCGCGCAGTGACAGAGCTATACGACAACCCTTGCAAGGAGTCCCTCACCTCATCACTGATCGCACCCTGGCGACCAAAGGTCTCGATGACATCGAACACCATGGCCTCTAGGTGAGTTGTGTCGATACTGTGAGCCGAGTCAACACTGGTGTCGCTCGACTCTCGCCTGTGTAGTTTGTACGCCTCAGTTCCAAACTCAGCATGGCTCTGAGGCGATCCTAAAAAGGGATATCGTCCTCGAAGTCATCGAAGCTATCCTGAGGCGGTGCCTTAGTCTCTGCCATCTTAACGTGCTTCGGTGGAGGCTCATCACCAAAGGGAGCCACCTCATCAGGCGGATAGGTCTCCGACTGTATCGATAGCTGCACGCCGTTGTCGCCTTGGTTTTTCCAAGCAGCTAACGTCACCCGCAGTTTATCCAGGCTACCGTCTTGCTTAAAATGCTGAGCGATATGCTTGGCTTGATCCCTAGATATGTTAACGAACCCTTTAAAATGAGGCGCTTTGTCGCTCTTCCTGTTCCTCTCCGGGTACAGACCACCGTTTGAGGTAACCTTCAACTCATAGTTCGGCATCGTTGTTCTCCTTTGCTGCCTCTATTTCCGCCTTACGGCTGTTGTATGCCTGCTTAATCTTTTCGTAGATCTCAGGCTGATGTTCTTTTATTGTGGTAATCGGGTCACGGTTGTTTGCAAACACGCCAGCCAGATCATCGTGCAGGGGTAGTTCATTCTCTACCCAACCTTTCAAGAAGGCTTCCGCGCCGATCTTAGTGCTGTAATCCTCTACAC
>LULQ01000879.1_pt1 | contig 19072 bp, 18 predicted proteins | sample 728091 | NCBI WGS metagenome assembly LULQ01 (sample SAMN03860285, study PRJNA289734) | marine metagenome | biome: seawater column; feature: ocean; material: water; isolation source: Red Sea water column Station 149 - depth 10m | place: Saudi Arabia: Red Sea | collected 2011-10-15 | depth 10 m
TATTTGCATCATAAACCCAGTAAATGCACCAGCGTCACCACCAATAATAATAGTTCCACCTTTCATATCGATGCCAGTTCTTGCACCGACACTACCTTTACAAATTAAATCACCACCTCTGATAGCAGCTCCAAAACAAGAGCCTGCATTTTTTTCAATTACAACTTTTCCAGCCATTAGATTCTCTGCACATGACCAACCAACTCTTCCATTGATTCTTACAATCGGACCATCGCTAGAGCCCATACCAAAGTATCCTAAACTGCCTTCAAAAATTAAATTCAATTTATTTAAAATTCCAACACCTAAACTGTGTTTTCCTTGAGGATTTTTGATGACTATTGTTCCATAGCCTTGGCTCATTAAATTATCGAGTTCTTTATTAGCTTCAGCTGCTGTCATATTTTTTACATCAAGATCTGTTCTTTTGTTAAAATCGACATCATAAGTTCCAAAGTAATAAAAATTTTCTGCTTCATCTGGATTAAAAAATTTCTGTTGAGTTCTTCCTGTTAAAACTTCCGAGTGCATTCCCATTGCCTGGGCTTTTGTTTTTTTGGTTACGTTTTTTAAATTTGCCATACTTTAACCTCTCCATCGAATGGATCATAAGTATCAATTTCTTGTGGCAAAATTGATCTTATAGCTATCTCCTCTGAACCCATTGCTACTAAATCATCAGACTCATATAAAACTAAAGGTTTTGCGGCCATTGTATCTTTAGCCATCCCTAAAGAATCTTTTGTGGCAACAAAATAAGTAAATACACCATCGAGACCTGTTAATGACTCTTTCATCCCTTCTTCTAATGAAGCTCCATCTCTCATTTTTTCAGCAAGGTAAACTGCAATTAATTCAGAGTCACATTCTGACATAAATCTCATTCCCTTATTTTCTAAAGCTCTTCTATTATTCCAATAATTCGTTAGTTGACCATTGTGAACAACGGACACATCACTAAAAGGATATCCCCAAAAAGGGTGGGCAGATTTGATATCTACACCTGACTCAGTAGCCATTCTTGCATGTCCAATTGCATGAGTACCAACAAGTTTATCTAAGTTATATCTATCGCAAACCATTTTGGCATTCCCTAGATCTTTGATTACTTCTAATGATTTACCCATAGATAAAATTTCAACACCAGGAATACTTTCTATTTTTTGTGAGAATTCTAATAAATCTTTTTTATTGTATTCAATTTCATATCTTAATGAGTAAGGGAGTATTCTTTCCTCTTTAATTATTTTTGCGCCCATTTCTGCAAGATAACTATCAACAATTTTCTTTCTTTCATCGTATACAGATACATCTTCAGCAACTGACGTACTTCCTTCACCAACGTTTTCACCAACTTTAAATCTCATGATGAAATTTTTGCCATCTGTATCACCATACAACGCATAACCGGTTGAGTCTTCTCCTCGATGCTTTAAGGCTTGCAACATTCCTTGAAGTTCATGACCAACGTTGGATGATTTTCCTCTATGAATTAATCCTGCTATTCCGCACATATATTTTTTCTCTCTGTATCTATTATGGTAAACAATCTAAATAAGTATCTAAATCCCATTGAGTTGTTGCACCTAAAAATCTTTCCCATTCATCATTTTTATACCAATGGAAAACTTTATACATTTCATCAGGCATTGCAGATTTAATAACTTCATCCTCAGATAATCTTTCTAAAGCTTCACCTAAACTCAATGGAAGTTTCTTAACATCTTTACCTGCTTTTTGAGCTTCATAAATATTTCTAGACTCTGGAGCTGCTGGTTGCATCTTTTTACTAATTCCATGATCACAAGCTTTTAATAAAGCTGCACCTAATAAATATGGATTATGCATTGAGTCTACCGATCTGTATTCAAATCTACCTGGTGCTGATACTCTCAATCCACAAGTTCTATTTTGGTAACCCCAATCAGCATAAACAGGAGCCCAGAAACCTTGATCCCACAATCTTCTATAGGAATTTACTGTTGAAGATCCTAACGCTGTCAAAGCTGGTAAATGTTCCATGATACCTGCTATTGATTGTAATCCAATTTTTCCAGGTAACTGCATATCCTTAGTATCTGGCATGAAAGTGTTTGTTCCACCTTCAACATAACCAAAAACTTCTTCAACGCCTGGTAAAGATTTGTGTCCAAGTTTATTTGTTTTAACTTTTCCACCTTTCCATAAAGACATATTGGTATGACAACCACTAGCCGAAACTCCCATAAATGGTTTGGTCATAAAACATGCAATTAGATTATGTTCTCTTGCAACTTGAGCACATATTTGTCTGTAAGTTGATAGTCTATCTGCATTTCTTAAAACATTGTCATATGTCCAGTTCAATTCTAATTGACCAGGTGCATCTTCGTGATCACCTTGAATCATGTCTAGACCCATTGCTTTTGCATACTCAATTACTTTCATAAACACAGGTCTTAATGACTCAAATTGGTCTATGTGATAACAAAATGGTTTTGAAAATCCTTTACCAGTTGGAGTTCCATCATCATTTTTAGTCAACCACATCATTTCTGGTTCAGTTCCTACTCTTAGTTCTAAACCATGTTTCTTTTGAAATTCATCCATGAAAATTCTTAAATTTCCTCTGCAATCAGAAGTTAAATGACCTCCAGGATTATTTCTTTCTTCTCTGTTTCTAAAACAAGTTACAAAAACTCTTCCAACTCTTTTATCCCACGGTAACTGACAAAAAGTTTCAGGGTCAGGAATTCCAACCAATTCCATTGCCTCTGGTCCATAACCAATATAGTTGTTGTGTCGATCTAAAAATAAGTTTGCAGTTGCTCCGTAAACTAATTGGAAACCTTTTTCAGCTGTTCTTTCCCAATGATCAGCGGGTATTCCTTTTCCAACCACTCTTCCTGTTACAGAAATAAATTGATAATAAATATAGGTTATTCCTAATTCGTTTATTTTTTCTCTGACTTTTTTGACTTGCTTATCTCTACCTGGTCGGTTTACGTGTTTTTCTAGATCCGTCATTTTCCCCTCAATGAATTATAAATTTATTCAAGCGTAACTGAAAAATTTATTAGTGTCTAGGCTTGAAGTTTAGCTCCAAGGAAACGGACTGTTCGAAGTAGGGTGCAATTCTCCCTTCTCGTAACGGTTGAATCTAAATGGTTTCAATAAATCACTTTCAGTACCAAGAATTTCTTTTGCCACCAATTCGCCAACACCAATCATTTTGTATCCATGGTTAGCATCAGCAATCATATAAACATTTTCAAAAAATCTATCGAAGATCGGAAAAGAGTCAGGGGTCATACATCCTAGTCCGCCTGAAGGACCTTTTCTATATAAATCTGATTTCCCTTCAAATCTTTTTTGACAATGAGCTAAAGCTGAACACCACATTTCACTAAAAGCATCAGTTGTTTGATACTCTGGTGACTCAATCCCATATGGATCAACGTTAACTTTATCAAAATGTTTTTTAACAATATAAGGAGAAGTTCCTCCTTGAACACCTAACCCTTCTATATCAGGCTTGTAATAAATCCCCCAAATTTTATCTGTAATTAATTTTTTTGTTTTATCTGAATACAATGGTGCAGTAGAGTCGACATGAACTACAGGCGGTTGTTTGCCATCATTTGTTTTTAAGAAATCTGGTTCTACTCCAATAACACCCTCTTGAAGCATCCAGTAAGTCCACATGTCAGTAACATGCATCTTACCATCTTTGCCTTTGATGTTTGCAGTTTTTGGTAGCTCTAACATGTTCCAAAAATCTCTTGCCCAAGGTCCCGCTCCAATTACGACTTGTTCACAATCAATTGTCCCTTTGTCTGTTTCTACTCCAGTTACAGCTTTACTATTACTTCCTCTTTTAAAACCTGTAACTCTAACACCCTTCATCACTTGAACACCATTTGAGGTAGATTTATTTTCAAGTGCTTTAATTGAATCTTTATTAAAAGCATACCCACCTTTTTTTTCATGCAGAATAGATGTGATTCCTTGAGCTTGCCAATCATCAAAGATACCCTTCATATAATTCATGCAATCTTTCTCACCTTCTATAAATTCAGACTCATAACCAATTGCTTTTTGTTGTTCATAAATACTAGCTACATCCTCATGCATAACTTCAGGTGATATTTGTAAATAACCAACTGGATTATATTTAAATGCTTTTGGATCACTCTCCCAAACTGAAACTGAATGGGCCATTAATTCTCTCATTGCTGGTTGAAAATAATTATTTCTAACAACACCACAAGCTATGCCGCTCGCACCTGCCGCAGTATCTTTCTTTTCTAAAACAACAATATCTCCTGGATTTTTATATGTTTCGGATAGTTTCCAAGCAGTACTTAATCCGTGGATCCCCCCACCGATAATTACTACTTTTGCTTTTGTCGGTAATGACATACTCACATCTTTATTTTTCATGCGACGTAAATATATAATTTTTTATATATATAAAAAATATAAGTAAAAATAATAAAGCTTTAAAAGCTTAGATGTTTAAGGGTTTCAATGTATTTATTAAACTCTTCAATAAAAGATACACTTGGCTTTATGTGCTTTTTTCGCTGGTCTCCAGAAGTTTTTTCTAAGAAAAAAAAACCTTTTTCACATGCCTCATTAATCATTAAAGCTGACTTAGGACGTGAAGTTTTAAACAATTTAGTCTTTAATTCTTCAACTGTTAAGTCCTCTTTATACTTATAAGCGTGCATAACTAAAAGCATCATATGATAATGGGAAGGTGATTTTCTAAAAAAATAGTTACTAGACATGTGAGAAAGTTTCATCTGATCTTCCCAAAATTCTAATAAATCTTTTGCTGTTTTGGGCATTAAGATCTAACTCTAGTTTTCTTAGGATCAAAGTGTGGGAAAGCAACTACTTTAGCAGAAATTCTTTTTTGATGACCATCAATTTTACCTACCTCTACCTCAGTGCCTATTTCAGAATATTGATTATCAATTCTACATAAAGCTATATTTTTATTAAGAGTAGTCGATAAACAACCACTTGTAATTACACCTACTTGAGATCTTCCAACATGACCATCAAATTCGTTTCCAAACAAAATTAAACCTGCTTCAATTCTCAATTTATCTAAAGCAGCAAATCCAGCAGGTATTAAATTATCTTCTTTGCCATACTCCATAAGTTTATCCCATACTTTTGGTGCATCTTTTGGATGGCACCATATTTCATAACCAAGTTCACCGGTGTAACCAGTTCTAGAGACAATTAATGGTATTCCTTGGAGTTCTTCAACTCTGCAAATTGAAAACCTAAACCATTCTAACTCATCGATTGCAGGCTGTGTTGGAGGGGCAAAAATCATTTTTTTTAAAATTTCTCTACTTTTCGGACCTTGAATGGAAACATTGCTAATTTGATCTGTTGAGTTTTTTATATTTACTTTGAACTTTTTCTTTTGAGCAACTTCTTTAAGCCACTCTCCTGCATACTCGTCTCCACAAATCCATCAACATCATTCCGTTTTCATAGCACATTGCTGAATAAACAATTTGTCCAACAGCAAGTTTTTTAATATTTCTAGTTAAAGTATAATTCATTAATTCTTCAGCATCTGGACCTATAATTTCAAATTTTCTCAATGACGATAAATCGATTAAAACAGCATTCTCTCTGCACGCATTATATTCTTCTACCACACCATGTTTTGTGTAATCATTTGGAAGCCAAAAACCTCTAGCATCAATAAAATTTCTAGTTAATTTTGATGTTCTTTCATAAAACCCAGAATTTCTAGTAAGTTTTTTTTCAGAGTCTGTTTTCATTCTAAAAGCAAATGATTTTGAAAATTCTTTTTTTTTGTCATAGGTTCTAACAAAAATATCTGTGGGATTCCATGAATTACATGCATCAATATCACTTGGACATGCTGTCGTTCCAATAGTTAAATCTTTTAATGCTCTAAACATTACATAATCTCCAGGTCTTGCAAATGACTCATCAGAAATGACAGAATTTAAACCAGTTGCTGAGGTGTTAAAAAATAAATTAATTGCTTGCCAACCTTTTTGTTTTTCAACTCCATATTCCGCCATTGCATTATTTAGATTATCTGAACAATTTGGATGACCAAAATAACCTGCATCTTCATAATATTTTGATGTACAAGCTAAATTAAAAGTATCATGTTTACCAACTGTATCTCTAATTACTTCAACTAAAGGTTCATGATCTGTGTCATAAAATTTTGAGAACAATCCTGGCCCAGGAAAAGTATTACCCATGAAGGTTCGTGTGGTCTGCCAATCAAGTCCTTTTTCAATTTTTTTATCAAGTTTTCTTGTATCAAATGCAACAAAGTCAGAGCATTGTCTACCTGCTGGACTAATAATTTGAATGTAATCACCTTCTTTAACTTGAAAAGAAATAGCAGTTTGTCTATCAATATTTTTTTCGTAATGTGGCTCAAACACGGGGTCAGGAATTATTGATAATTCTTTATCATTCGTAATTTTAGCTCTTTTTACAAATAATATTAAATCACCAGATGGATTTTGTTCACTTACCAACATGTCATTTTGTGGTGCAGAGAAAATAACATAACACTTATCTTTAGATTTTAATTTAATTTTTTCACCACTAGGTGTTTTTTCATCAAATAAAATTGAAGAATGCGATTTATTTAAATCTAGATTTCTTTTTTTTAATTGAAAATTTGTAGCTAAAGAACTTTCATCCTTTTTTTTTAAAATCTCTTTAATAAAACTTTTGTTACTATTTTCTTTCAAATTCAAAATTGCGAGTTCAGATTTTCCATCTTTGTCGAAACAAATTATTTCACAAATCTGATTTCCCTCATCATTAATGATTTCTATTTCGTCATCTGGAAAAATTTGTAAACCAGTTAGCCCACCAGCGTTTACAACGTGTCTTTCAACTCCAGGTGGTAGTATATTTAGACCAGGTTCTTTTATATCTAATGTAGTCAGCGACATTTTTTATATCTATTATTATATTATATAAATATCTATTAGTTGACTATCATTTTACTTAGGCACATACTATCTCCACTTAATATTAAGAAAGGGGAATAAATGCGAAAAATAATATCATTAGTATCTGCAATGATAATTTCAGCGGTTAGTTTCGCTGGTATAGCAAATGCAGATAGTAAAAAACCCATCGTTATTCCGACACATAACTGGTCAAGTCAAATTGTAATGGCCTATGTTATTGGTGGAATGTTCGAAAGTATGGGTAATAACGTAAAATACGTTAATGCTGACTCTCAAGCAGTATACGAGTCAATTAGAATTGGTGATGTAACTATATCTCACGAGGTATGGGAATCTGCTTTTGGTAAATCATTCACAACTGCTTTAGATAAAGGTGGTTTGTTAGATTGGGGAGATCATGAGGCAAGAACTCTAGAGGATATGGGTTATCCTAATTGGGTTGCTGAAAAAGGATTATGTCCTGGTTTACCAGATTGGACAGCATTAAAAAATCCAGATTGTGCAAAAAACTTTACAACACCTGACTCTCCAAATGGAAAAGGAAGAATGTTGGAAGGTCCACAAACATGGCATGGTGATTTAATTCCACAAAGAGTTGACGCTTTAGGTTTAGGTGATCTTTGGTGGGTTAAATTTGCTGGAAGTGCAGATGCTTTATGGGCAGAGTTAGCTGCAGCTGAAAAAGAAGGAAGAGGAACAATCATCTTTAACTGGACACCAAACTTTACTGATGGTGCTGGTTTTACATTTATCGACTTTCCTCCATACACAGCTGGTTGTAGACCAGAGGATGGTGGTGATGGAAAATGTGGTTCGCCAGATGGTTATTTGAAAAAAGCAGTTAATGCTGACTTTCCAAAAACTCATCCAAAAGCAGCAGCGGCATTTAAAAAACTTTCGTTCTCAACAAGTCAAATTGGTGCAATGGCAGCTTTAGTTGACGTTGACAAAATGACTCATGAGGATGCAGCTAAAAAATGGTTAGCAGACAATAAGAAAGTTTGGCAAGCTTTTACTAAATAAGGTTAAGAGCTATTAAATTTTTAAATCTCTCCCAACAACGTTGGGGGAGATTTTTTTTTAGATAAAATTTATGATTAAAATATTACTTTTTATATTTGTTAATTTCTTTTTTTTTAATGGAGTTTTAGCAAAAGATATTAATATTAATGAAGACATTAATCTTGAGTTTAAGTGTTCTTTAGAAAAAAAAATTATTAAAAATTCTGAATATAATTATCAAACTTTTCTGGCAAAAGATTTAAAAGAAAAAGATTTAGACAAATTTCAAATTCAATCAAAAAAACCACAAACTCTTTTAATAACAGGATTAACATTATTTCTTTCTGAGTCTGCATCATTAAATGTAAAAGTTGTAAATAAAGATGTGGTTTTATTTAAATCTATCGATAAAGAAAAAAATTATTCTGAGTCAGGTATTATTACTAGGAAAACAGGGGAATTAATTCACGAAATTACCAAAAATATAAAAAGTGAAAATTCTGAAAAATATATTTCTATTTATTCTTGCACTGAAAATGACAAAAAAGTCTAATTTTTTTTTAATTGTTTTTGTGTAAACTATGTGGATGAAAAAATTTCTTCTTACCATAATTTTAAGTTTCTTAATTTCATCGGTTGCTTTAGCTAGAAGCACTGGATGTAAGGAGGGTAATTGTGAAAATGGTTTCGGTAAGTGGGTTTACACTGACAAAACAACTTACGAAGGAGAGTGGGTAGGTACAAAAAAAAATGGCCAAGGTGTTGAGACTTGGCCCAATGGATATATCTATGAAGGTGAATTCAAGAATAGTGAATGGAGTGGAATTGGTATTTTAACTTTTCCCGATGGATCAACCTATGAAGGTGAATGGGCTAAAGGATTTATGAATGGTAAAGGAACTTTTACTTGGGCTGATGGATCAGTGAAATCTGGAATTTGGAAAAATGGTAAATTACAAGATTAAATGTCAAAAGAGAGTAACTTAGATAAGATAAAAAATTTACCTGAATTCACTAAACAATTTGGTGGGTTAGTAATTATTATTTTAATAGTCATATCATCTTTTTTTGTTTTAAATATTATGTTTGGTGGAGGTGATGAATTGGTTAGAAAAATGAAACTTGAGGAGGAAAGAATTGCTCAAGAGAAAAAACTAAGTGAGCTTATTTCAAAACTTCCTTCTGGCATATTAGTTACATTTGATGGCACTGATCATTTTAAACTAAGTGATGAAGTATACGAACAAGTTTGTAAGGCAACAAAGTTGATCCCACAACGTGCGATAATGGGTGCAAATTTTTTAAATTTTAGAGCTCATGAAATTTATACAATTAACGGAAATAAAATTGATGAGACGTTTGTAAAATGGGATGATACAAAAAATAAGTGTTTTGCAGGTTTTACGGTAAGTGGAAACAATGTAGGAGTAAATGAGTCGATAACTGTTAGTGGTGAAGCTCTAAGTTTCTTAAGTACTGGAATTGATACTAGAGTTTATTTTATTAAAAATTTTTAAGGGGAAATGGTTACAATATTATGGATTTAATTTTAACTAATTTTCATATAACTTAATTAAGATTTATGGCTGAGACAGTAATCAAATGTGAAAATGTCTACAAAATTTTTGGATCAAATGCCAAAAAAATGCTTCAAGAGTCAAATGGAAATGTTGATGCCAAAACTTTTCAAAAAAATGGATGTATCGTAGGTGTAAACAATGCATCATTTGAAGTCTCAAAAGGTGAGATGTTAGTTGTGATGGGTTTATCTGGTTCAGGTAAATCAACATTATTAAGATGTATATCTAGATTAACAGATGCAACAGGTGGTAAAATTTTCATTGAAGGACAAGATCTATTACAACTAAACAACAAAGAGCTTATTGAGCTAAGAAGAAATAAAATGGGTATGGTTTTCCAAAGCTTTGCTTTACTGCCTCATAAAACAGTTGTGGAGAACATCGCTTTTCCACTTCAGATTAAAGGAATAAAAACTGAGGATAGCATCAGTAAAGCAATGGATATGGTCAAGCTAGTTGGACTTGATGGAAGAGAAAACTATTTTCCAAGAGAATTATCTGGAGGACAGCAACAACGAGTTGGAATCGCTAGATCTCTAGCAGTCGAACCAGATATTTGGTTTTTAGATGAACCATTTTCAGCTTTAGATCCTTTAATCAGAAAAGAAATGCAAGATGAATTTTTAAGACTTCAAGAAAAATTACAAAAAACAATTATGTTTATAACTCATGATTTTGATGAAGCTTTAAAACTTGCTGATCGTATCGCAATTATGAAAGATGGTATAATTGAGCAATTAGATACCCCTGCTAATATTGTTTTAAATCCAGCCACAGAGTACGTACGAAAGTTTACAGAAGAGGTTCCAAGAGAAAAAGTTTTATTAATTGAAGATGTAATGGATGCATCTAAAAATGATTTAGGTGATTTAAAAGTCTCAAAGGACGAAATAATCGAAAATGTTGCAGAAAAAATTCTTATTCAAGAAAAAGCCGTAGCTGTGATCGATAGTAAAAATGAAATTGTGGGCTCTATAAACCCAACTAAAATTATTAATACAGTTTTTGGAGGAAGAAAAAATAATAATTGATTATGGAATTTTTAAAAAAATACCCCAAAACATTTCAATGGTTATTTTTATTAATCGTATGTAAAAGATCCAAATCAGAGTAGTTATGTGTTTTTAGGTAAAGAGGTGAGATATTATGCCTTTGATGTTTTTTGGCGGTTACCTCCATTACTAGGTTGGCTCCCTATTTGGATTAACGACTCTTTATTTTTCTTAATGAATGAATGGATGCCAATTGAGGTTTGGAATGAAGATACACAAGAGTTTAAAAGTCGTCCCATAGTTTTACAAATAAGTAGAAATATAACAGCGTTTATGACCTTCTTAATACAGTTAATAAGAGAGGTTTTATTAGGTGGTCTTGAAACCATAGTGGCATTTAGTAGTTGGGATTGGATCGATAAAAATCCTTGGGCTGAACTTCCAGGATTACCATGGACTATTGTAGCAGCAGGTGCAGCAATCCTTTCATATAAAGTGAGCGGGAAAGGTCTAGCATTGTTTGCTGGTTTAACGATGATTTATATTTCAATATTTGGTCAATGGAAACCATCTATGCAAACTCTTTCATTTATATTAGTTGCAGCACCCTTGTCGTTTATTTTTGGGTTAGGCTTAGGAATAGCAGCATTTAAAAGTAAACGTGTCGAGAAAGCTCTTTATCCAATATTATTAGTGATGCAGACTATGCCGCAATATGCGGTATTGGTTCCTGCTTTAGTTCTTTTTGGAGTTGGTGATCATGCTGCAGTTATAATCACTATGGTTGTAGCTATACCACCAATGATATTACTAACCATATTAGGTTTAAGAGCAGTACCTCCAGAAGTTATTGAAGCTGGAAGAATGAGTGGATGTAGTAATTGGCAATTAATGTTTAAAGTTTTAATTCCAACTGCAAGAAGAGATATTTTAATTGGTGTTAACCAGGTCATTATGGTGTGTTTTTCCATGGCAGTAATTTCAGCTTTTATTGGTGCAAAAGGTTTAGGATTTAATCTGCTATTGGCGCTAAATCAGTTAAATATAGGATTAGCACTAGAAGCAGGCTTGTGTATTAGCTTAATTGCGATTTTATTAGATAAAATGTCATTAGCTTGGGCTAATAAACAAACAGATTATTTTGGTAATCTGACATTCTTTCAAAGAAATAAAAATATCTTATTTTTTGCAGCAACAGTAATTGTTGGAATAGTACTGGCTTATATTGGAACCTTTTTATTTAAAGGTAGTTTTAATTATCTATTTGAAGTTCCACATAATAAAGGAATATCAACTGCTGATTTTTGGAATAAAGGGGTTGATTGGATTTTTGATACTTTTTTTGTTTATATTAAAGCATTTAATACATGGCTCATTCAAGAGGTGCTTCAACCAATGAGGGCTTTATATTTAAGGATGCCAGCTGTAGCAACTATAGTTTTAGTTGTTGGTGCGGGATATCTCATTGGTGGAATTCGTTCAGCTTTAGTTGTTTGTGGATTGACACTATTTATTGCCTTAAGTCCTTGGTGGGATAGGGCTTTAGTAACGACTTATATGGCAACATTTGGAGTAATTGTATCTTGTACTATTGGATTTACAGTTGGAACATTATGTTTTCAAAATAAACGCTCTGCTAATTTCATGTTAGGAGTATGTGATATTTTTCAAACATTCCCATCATTTGTTTATCTAATTCCAGTGATGATGTTATTTGGTATCACGGATACATCTGTTTTAATAGCTGTTATAGTTTATGCAACAATACCCGCTACTAGATACACCATTGAGGGATTGAGGTCAAAGATTAACAAAGATAGAATTTCCTTTAGCTTTTCCTCACATGATGCTTGGTATAAATCAAACAATTGTATTTGCTTTATTCATGGTAATTATTGGAGCTTTCATTGGTACTGAAGATTTAGGACAATATATATTAAAAGCACTATCAGATAAAAAAGGTGCTGGGATTGGGTTAACACTTGGTATTTGTGTAGCTTTTATAGCTCTTATATTTGATAATCTGATTAGATCTTGGGTTGAAAAAAGAAAAAAACACCTAGGTATTGATTAAAACTTAATTATTTATTCAAAAAAGTTTTTAAAGTATCATCCATTGCTTTTGCCCAAGGCGTGTGGTGAACCGGTGCAACAGATCCTGTTACCGGGGATGAGAAAGATTTATCTCTATAAGTTGATATGTCTTCAACTTTATGATGTTCCCATTCTTTAAAATGTTTTCTTATTAATTCAAAATCAATTTTAGGATAATCAGACATTTCATGTAGCTCCTTGGTATACTCTGTTTGAAAATCAATCATTTGATCAGGATTTTCAAGTTTTTCTTCCATTGCAACCCATTTGTTTATGTCATTTTCAATTTCTTTACTATCAGGCATTTTTATTTTACCCATAACTACATCACGAGCATACCAAGCTTGGCAATCGAACATATTAAATGTATGAAATTGATCCTGCATGCCAAGATACATTAGTTTATGATTATCTTGCCAGACTACACCTTTGTATAATTTAGGTGGATAGAGTCTATTTCTTGTCTTCAGTTGTAAGTTTTCCTCTAAAAATGGAAAATGGTGTAAGTATCCTGTACATAAAATTATAACGTCGGTTTCTTGTTCAGTACCATCTTTAAAGATAGCTTTCTTTCCATCTAGTCTATCTAGGTAATGGACTTCTTTCATGCCTTTAGGCCATTTGAATCCCATTGGGTTATGTCTATATCCAATAGTTACACTTTTTGCTCCGTATTTATTACATTGAAGCGCAATATCTTCAGCTGAATAACTACTGCCTAATACCACAATATTTTTACCTCTAAACTCTTCTGCGTCTCTAAAGTCGTGGGAGTGCATAATTCTTCCTGGGAATGATTTCATTCCATCATACTCAGGAATAAATGGAACAGAAAAATGACCAGTTGAGACAATTACAAAATCGAAATTTTCTTTTAAAATTTTATCATTTACTTTGTCCTGATAGCTAATTTCAAATTTTTCATTTTTAAAGATTGTATTGATGACCCTTGTATTAAATTTAACTTTATTTTTTAAATTCCCACTTTTAGCTCTTCCAACTATATAGTCGTATAGTACCTCCCTTGGAGGAAATGACGGAATTGCTTTGCCAAAATGTTTATCAAAAGAATAGTCAGCAAACTCTAAACATTCCTTGGGTCCATTAGACCAAAGATATCTATACATACTATTTGGAACTGGATCTCCATACTGATCAGATCCTGTTCGCCAACTATAATTCCAGAGACCACCCCAATCCTCTTGTTTTTCAAAACAAATCACTTCAGGAATTTTTTCACCTTTTTTTTCTGCTTGCTCAAATGCTCTTAACATTGATAAGCCACATGGACCTGCACCGATAATAGCTACTTTACTCATAAGATTTAATAAAAATTAAGTTTATTTTACTAACAAAATATTAAAATTTAAAATAAAATAATGACTTAATATGAAAATTGACATAGAAAATTTTCACGTATGTGTTGCATTTTAAATTTTCGTTTAATTAATATTTTTGAATTTAAATCAATATGAAAAAATTTTTAATAATTGGAGGAGGGGCCATGGGATCTGCTTTCACAATTCCCTGCCTGGAAAATAAGAATGATGTTGTAATTACTGAGCCTTACTCAAAAAAATTCATAAAAGAATTATCCTCAAAAAGAAAATACCATTCTGCATTAAAAATGAATTTGCCAAAAAAACTTAAATTTCGAAAATATTCTGGTGATTTATTAAAAGAAAAATTTGATTTAATAGTAATTGCTTTAAGTTTACCTGGAATAGACTTTATTGGTAAGGAGTTGAAGAAAAATAAGATTAATACACCTTTGCTGGTTCTTACCAAAGGGTTAAAATATATATCTAGGAGTAAGAAAATTTTTACTATTTCTGAAAAACTTCAAAAAGTTTCTGGGATAAAAAATATTTCAGTTTTAAAAGGTCCATGCTTAGCAAAAGAATTAGCGAGAAAACATCAAACAAGTGTAATAATTGCAAATAAAAATATAAATTTTGCAAAAAAAATAGGAAAAAGAATTTCTACAAAATATTATTTAAATGAATTCTCGAAAGATATTATTGGTGTTGAAGTCTGCTCAGCAATTAAAAATATATATGCAATGATTATAGGATTTATGCCTAATGACACTGTTGAAGGAGAACAGTTAGTTAGAGAAATTGCCCCATATATTATGAGAAAAATTAATAAGAAAAAAATTCCTTTAATGATTAGTTTATTTAGAGCAATATTGAATAATAGAAAACTTACAGTCACTTAAAAAAATATGAAATCTAATTGGAATTATCCAACAACAGTTTGGGTAGGCAAAGATAGAATTAAAGATTTAGGTGAAGCTTGCCATAATTTAAAGATTAACAATCCATTATTTGTTACTGACAAAGATTTGGTAAATCTTTCATTTATTAAGGAGGTAATTAGTGAAATTAAAAAAAAGTTAAAAAAATTAATATTATTTTCAAATTTTACAGGAAATCCATTTGGTGAGAATGTCGATGAGGGTGTGAAAGAATTTAAACAGAATGATTGTGATGGTGTAATTACGATTGGTGGAGGAAGTGCAATTGATGTTGGGAAAGCTATAGCTTTTATGTCAGGTCAAAGTAGACCTATTTGGGATTTTGAGGATGTTGGAGATTATTGGAAAAGAGCTAATGATAAAAATATTTTTCCAATAATTGCAATTCCGACTACTGCAGGAACAGGATCTGAAACTGGTCGAGCATCAGCAATCATTAATAAAAAAACGGGTGTTAAAAAAATTATATTTCATCCAAAAATTTTACCTTCAATTGTTATTCTTGACCCAAAATTGACTATTGAGCTTTCTCCAAGGTTAACTGCAGCAACAGGGATGGATGCCTTAGCTCACAATCTTGAGGCATACTGTGCACCAAACTTTCATCCTATGGCAGATGGTATTGCTTTGGAGGGAATGAAACTTATTAAAAATTCACTTGTTGTTGCATACCAAGATGGAAAAAATATTGAGGCTAGACAAAATCTTTTGGCAGCTTCGTCAATGGGTTCAACAGCTTTTCAAAAGGGATTAGGTGCTATTCATTCATTGAGCCATCCTGTTAATGCTCAATATAATATTCATCATGGATTGAGTAATGCAATTTTTATGCCGTATGTATTAACTTTTAATAAATCTATTATAGAAAAAAAAATTATCTCAATTTGTGATTATTTAGATTTAGATAAAAATTTTGAAAGTTTTTTATCGTGGATTTTGAATTTAAGAAAAGATTTAGCAATCCCCCATAAACTATCTGACATTATGGATTGTTCCAAACTAGATTTAAATAAATTATCTCTAATGGCTTTAGAAGATCCATCTACTAGTGGTAATCCAAAAAAAATCAATCAAGAGGATCTTAAACTGATGTATCAGCATAGCATTTCAGGAGAATTGTTTGAATGAAAAAAATATTAATTGTAGAGGGAAACTTAAGAGAAGAAAATGAGAGCTTTTCAGAAAATGGTATTCAAACACATACAGAAAGCTTAAAGGACAGCTTAAGCCATTTTACTGATGAACTTTCATTTGATGTTGTTAACCCCTCTTCAGATCAAAATATTCAATTAATATCAGATCAACTCGAGCAGTATGATGGTCTTATTTGGGGTGGAAGTAGTTTAAATATTTATAATGATACTCCAGAAATTAGAAGGCAAATTGAATTCATGAAAAATTGTCAAAATAAAGTAGGGAAAATTTTGGCAATTTGTTGGGGCATGCAGGTAGCAGTCACAGCAGCAGGTGGCCAAGTTAAAAAGGCTGATAATTCACATATTGGTATAGCAAATGAAATAGAGATAAACAAAAATGGAATAAAACATCCTCTTTATAAAAATAAAGATAAAAAATTTAATTCCCCAGCATTCAATTTTGATGAGGTGGTAAAAATACCTGATAAAGGAATTTGTTTAGCCTCGAATAAGATTAATAAAGTTCAAGGTTTATATTTTGAGGTTAATAAGACAAAAATTTGGGGGCTACAATACCATCCAGAAATAACTTATGAAAAAATGATTAATCTTATTGAGTTTAGAAAAGAAAGATTAATTGAAAGTAGAAAAGTATTTAAAGATGACACTGAAGTTCAAAAACACATTGCTTTTATCAAAAAAGAAATTTCAGTTTCAGATAAAGAAAAGAGAATGTTAGAGCTTAAAAATTGGCTTAACGAATTAAATTAAAATAACCCTTCGATTTCACCTTTTTTATTAAGTTTAATAGAGTCTGCTGCTGGTACCCTTGGTAATCCAGGCATTGTCATTATTGCTCCACAGACAACAACTATAAATTCAGCTCCTGAGGAAAGCCTTATTTCTCTAATTGGTAATGAGTGACCTGTAGGTGCACCTTTGAGATTAGGATCAGTTGAAAAACTGTACTGAGTTTTAGCTACACAAATTGGTAATTCTCCATAACCTGCTTCTTCAAAACTTTTAAGTTGATCTCTAATTTTTGTATCAGCAATAACTTCATCGGCTCTGTAAATTTCTTTTGCTATTGTTTCAATTTTTTTAAACAATGGCGTCTTACTTTCGTATAAAAATTTAAATTTATTTTCATTTTTTTCACATAAATCAGCAACATGTGAAGCTAATTCTTTTGTACCTTCTCCTCCATTTGCCCAGTGGGTACAAAGACTTGCCTTTATTCCTAATTTATTACAAAAATCAACTAAAGCTTTTACCTCATCGTCAGTATCTTTTATAAAATGATTTACAGCTATCGCTACAGGAAGACCAAATTTTTTTACATTTTCAACATGCCTTTCAAGGTTGACCAAACCTTTTTTTAGTGCTTCAACGTTTTCATTTTTAAGATCATCTTTGGCTACACCACCATGCATTTTTAATGCTCTAATTGTAGCAACAATAACCACACAACTTGGTTTTAAATCAGATTTTCTACATTTAATATCTAGAAATTTTTCAGCACCAAGATCTGCACCAAACCCAGCTTCAGTTACCACATAGTCAGCTAATTTAAGTCCGGCTTTAGTTGCGATTACAGAATTACAACCATGTGCAATATTAGCAAAAGGCCCGCCATGAATTATTGCAGGATTATTTTCTAATGTTTGAGTTATGTTTGGTCTTATAGCTTCTTTCAACAAAACAGTCATAGGTCCCTGTGCTTTTAAATCTTTAGCATATATTGGTTTTTTCTCTCTTGTGTAAGCAACAGTAATATTTCCAATTCTATTTTCTAAATCTTCCAAATTATTAGCCAAGCAAAAGATAGCCATTATTTCTGAAGCAACTGTAATATCAAAACCATCTTCCCTTGGGAATCCATTAGCGACACCACCAAGATTAATATTAATTGATCTTAACGCTCTATCATTCATATCTAAAACTCTTTTCCAAACAATTCTTCTTACATCTATATTAAGTTTATTTCCCCAATAGATATGATTGTCTATCAATGCAGATAAAAGATTATGTGCAGATGTAATTGCATGAAAGTCACCTGTGAAATGAAGATTAATTTGTTCCATAGGAACAACTTGAGCATAGCCACCACCAGCAGCTCCACCTTTCATTCCAAAAGATGGACCTAAACTTGGTTCTCTTAAACAGACGATAGATTTTTTTCCGATTTTATTAAGACCATCATTTAGACCTACAGAGGTTGTGGTCTTTCCTTCTCCTGCTGGAGTAGGAGTTATGGCAGTCACTAAAATTAATTTTCCCTCTTTTTTACTCTTGAGACTATCAAGGTATTCTAAATTTATTTTTGCGATGTGTCGCCCCATGGGGCTGAAGGCAGAACTTTCATCAGGAACATTTATTTTTGCTAAAATGTCTTTGATTGGTTGCATTTTAGCTTCTCTTGCAATTTGAATGTCTGATTTTATTTCACTCATAAAATTCTTTAAATATACAAAAACTGCTCGATTAGTATCTCTTTTTAAGAGCTTTGGAAATATCTAAAAATTATATATAAAAAAAATAGGAACTATTTATATTCATTATTATAAAATTTAATCATGCAAAAATATTCAGTATTTAGCCTAATCAAGAATGCTTTTTCTAATCATGAAAAATGGGATTTGGCATGGAAAGATCCTACACCTAAAAAAGAATACGATGTTGTAATTATTGGTGGTGGTGGCCATGGGTTAGCTACTGCCTACTATTTAGCTAAAGAGCATCAAATAACTAATGTGGCTGTTATTGAAAAAGGATGGATTGGTGGAGGAAATATAGGAAGAAACACCACAATTATCAGATCAAATTTTATGTATGATGATAATGCTAGGTTCAATGAATTTGGAATGAACTTGTGGAGAAACATGAGTCAGGAATTAAATTTTAATGTCATGTTTTCACCAAGAGGAATAATAAATTTAGCTCATTCAGATGCGCAAATGAATGCTTATGCTCGTAGAGGAAACTCTATGAGATTAAATGGAATTGACGCTGTTTTACTAAATAG
>LULQ01000127.1_pt1 | contig 19052 bp, 22 predicted proteins | sample 728091 | NCBI WGS metagenome assembly LULQ01 (sample SAMN03860285, study PRJNA289734) | marine metagenome | biome: seawater column; feature: ocean; material: water; isolation source: Red Sea water column Station 149 - depth 10m | place: Saudi Arabia: Red Sea | collected 2011-10-15 | depth 10 m
GTTCCAAGCGGACAAAACGTTAGATGGAGATACAAAACCTCTCCAACTCCTAATTCTTTTTCAGGCGGTTGGAAACGTTGGGGTCCAGACTTTACAGTTGATTGTCCAACACCTACTACAACAATTGGCCCAGTATCGACCACTACAACAACTATTCCAACAAACCCTACTGATCCAGAGGCATGTCTTTTAAGTCGTGTAAGTATTATTAATGTACAGAATCTTCTTGACTGTATAGATAATAACAAGCCCGACCCAACAGATCCAGACCCTACAGATCCTGACCCAACAGATCCTGACCCAACAGATCCTGACCCAACAGATCCTGACCCAACAGATCCAGACCCTACAGATCCATTAGTGGATGACTTCTGTGAGGATATGATATTAGAAGAGGATGATATATGTGAAGCACCTCTTACTGATGAAAGTGGAAATGACTTTTTAGAGTGGGATGATGATGATGACATATATTTCACTGATGGTAGTTACAACGTTACCTACATCTATCGAGAGGATAGTATAGCCTTGGCAGCTACAGGAATAAATTTAGACTATATTGTCTTAAGTGGTTCAGTATTTTTAGTTGGTGGTGTAATACTTTTTACATCTTCTCGAAAAAGAAGACTAATGGAAAGTGAAATTTCTCTAGAAGATATCTATAAGCACTCATTCAAAGTAAAAACAAAAATTGAGAAACTAATACAAGAAAAAGTAGAAATTAGTATTGATATAAATAAATTTGCTCCATATGCAAAGAGTTTTACAACTTATCAATCAGAGATACAAGCACTTGATAGTGAGCTTCAATATACTCTAGTCGCAATTGAAAACATAAAATCTATTTGCGAGGAAGAAAATACAAAACTTACAAAAGAAATTCTTGAAGAGCGTTTGGGTCTAATTTCAAATAACTTTCAAATTATATATTCTGGTAATGAGCTCGATGCAAAAATCGCGGAGAAAAAGGTATTTTCTCCAAAAAAAGACACCAAAAAAATTAAGAGAAAATTTTTTGATAGAAAAAAATTAAAACGACCTGCTCTTGGATTTGCTGTTTTATCAATAATTACAGGTATGGGTTTTGGTATTTATGCAACACAACAAATGTTTTTATCAAATGTTCAACAAGACAATGCTCAAGCTTATCTCGAACAAATCTATCTAGGTGAGGAAATAAAGGACGTAGATCCTCCTGCAATTTTTTCAAATCCTCTTCGCTTATTCCAAATATAAATGTAAATCAATATGTTGTTTCAGGTACTGATGAACTTAATTTGCAATTTGGTCCTGGACACTATCTTGGGACAAAATTACCGGGTTCAGGTGGAAATGTTGGAATTGCAGGCCATAGGACAACATATGGTGCCCCTTTCAGTAGATTAGATTTGCTCGAAATTGGAGATGAGATTTATCTAACATATGGGTCAAATAAATACCATTACATTGTGGATGATATAGAAGTGGTTGATGCTAACACAGGAGATTATGTTCTTTTTAATCGAGGTGATGACAGGCTGACATTAACAACTTGTCACCCTAGGTACTCTGCTAGGCAAAGACTCGTTGTTTCAGGGATTCTTACTAGGATAGAAAGTGGTAATTAAATGAGCATTGAACCATTAAAAAAACAAGATGGAAGATCATTACGTGCACAAAAAACATATGATGAGGCGCATAAAAAGCTTATAAATAGTGCAGTTGATATATTTAATAATCCACTCGTTTCTCATGAAAAAGTCACTGTCTCACAAATCGCAAAGCATGCTGGAGTGTCTGTAGCAACTGCTTACAATCATTTTCCTGAGAATAAATTAGATGTTTATGGATCACTATTTCAATTAGGATTTAAAGATGTTGCTGATGAGTTGAATGCATTTTTAGAAACCTCACCAGAGCCTGGTGCAGCAATAAGTATGTTTTTGGACACAATCGCAAATAAAGTTGTAGAACTTGGTAATGCAATTAGATTTGCTTGGTTTGAAGTTAGAGATATTCAAGCATCGGGTAAATGGATACAGCGCGAACCCTATGATGTTCTCAAATCTCTCTGCAAAAATTATGATGCTGAATCTGGTGATGAACTTGCGGATGATATTTTCCAATTATTCAATGGATGTACATTTCTATGGCTACGTTATGATCCAAGCTATCCGGTCTGGTCTAAATATACGGATGAATGGTATGTAGAGAATGTAAATCAAATTTTTGACAAGGCTACTAAAATCCAAAAGTAGTCAATGAAAAAAAGTCTAATATTTTTATTATTTCTCCTTTTTTTCAATGGTTCATTTTTTACTCCAACTTTAGATACCGAAAATATAAAGCTTGATATAAAACGATTAGAAAATGAAAAGATATTCGTTGAATGGTCAATAAATTTCGAGGAATATGATGACATTGTTCTTCAAATTTCACACGACAATAATATTGAAACAATTCAACTTGAAAGTCCAGATGGCGAACTTGAGCTATGTTGTTATCCAGATTATGTAAGGGTCACTATACGCGTTTTTATTACTGAATTTGAGAATGTTACTGGGCCTGATTGTCCTGCAGATGAATGTAAAAAAATAGTTGAGATGGAATACATTAATCAAAAATTATTAAAAATAATCCCACCACCAACAACTTCAACAACAACTACCACGTCAACAACTACAACAACTCTTCCACCACCCGTCATCGAGGAAACTGATTTTCTAAATATTGAAATAACAAATGAGTTGATTACGTCTATTCCCTTATTTGAGGATGTTGATCTGACAGATCAAGAAAAAAACAGCATCGCTGTAATTGTTTCAACGGGAATCATCTTTTTGTTTTATGTTGTGTTGCTCTTACAAGAATGGTTTAACAAAATTATTTCAACGAATAATATTCGATGGTTTGCCAGAGATAGAAACATTCGTGGCTCAAAGAAGCTTATTACTTTAGTTAAAGTTCTTTTCGTTCTTTTTTCAACTGCATTTTTAATAGGCTTTGTTGAGGAAGGAGCTGATCTATCTTTAGATCTTGAAAATTTAGCAATATTTGTTGCTGCACTCGTTGGATTAATTGCTGTTACTTTGTTTTACGAGGGGACAGAGGGATTTATTGAAAGTAAAATTTTTAAGCAAAAAGTAAGAATTAAATGGGCTCCACAAGCAATATTTTTTGCGGGGATTTCTACTCTTGCTTTCATTTATTTTGAAATGCCAATTGGATTTATATTTGGATTTTTTGCATCTGCGTACATCACTGGAAGAAGGAATATAGCAAAACTATCACCAAAATTTTACTCAACAATTGCTTTGAGTCTTGCAGGGTTTGGTTTCTTCTATTTAACATCTATACCTCTTATTAAAGATTCAACTGTACTGACGGCAGCTGCAGCCCTTAGCTATTTGATGTGCTTAGAAGGAGTTTTGTTTAAGTCACTGCCGGGTGGTGGAAATGAGTTATTTGAATCTCTTTCTGACTCTCAAGGTGTTTTTAAAATCTTTCCACTTTTAAGTTTTATATTGGGCTTGTGGTTGTTTATAAGAATTCTTATTGTTCCTCCAGATAGTGAATTTGCCAACATGCAACAAGATTTATTAGGTATGGGTTCATTTTCTTTAACCTTTGCTATTGGCCTAATTGGATACATTTTAACAATTTTGATTATAGGTTTATTTATAAAAGTAAAGGCTAGAAGATGAACAACAGATATATAAATTCATTTATTCTTTTGTTATTAATTGTTTCTTTGGTTGTCATAAACTTTAATCAAGAAGAAGAGACAATCGTACTTGAACAAGAAGAAGAAATTTTAGTCATTGATACTTCTACAACAACTCTTGAGCCAACAACTACTACTTCCTCAACTACATCCTCAACTACAACTACTGTTCCACCATCAACAACAACCACTTCAACCACAACATCAACAACTACAACAACTACAACAACTACAACCACAACGGTTTACACAGGTCCATTTGCAGAATACGCAGGATTCGAAGGCACAAATCAAACTACTTTGGATGAACTAGTCAAACAATTACCTCCATTACTGTTACAAATAATCGAAACAAACAATATAAGTGTTATTAATGGTTGTCATCAATATGGGGCTTCACTTGTTGGGAGGTGTCCTTATGGAGTATGGGATCCAAGCGGAACAAGCTCAGATGGAACCAAAAATGCAGAATGGACACTTTCTATTTGGATATCGGATAGAGCTTTTTCAGCTGCAGTTTCCTATGATGTTTTACTTCATGAATCACTTCATGCATTTACATATTCAACTAGAAACTGTCCAAAAGATTCAACAACTTTATATCGACAAGATGCACGAGATTTTTTTGGAGGGGAAGAATACTTAGTTGATGCACTTGTACGTTATTATGGTGGTGCATACAATCACTACAGAACAGCAGGTGAATTAGATTCAAGTGAACAAGAGTATTTAACCGGTTACATTAATACTTGTTCAGCTTAAAAAAAATTTAAATGTTGTTAATTTAAAATTGCTATGTATATAATGAGAATGTCTTTCAGACAAACACAATTCACAAACCATTCCAAACCATGAATGTTTTGAAATTAGGAGAAATATGTCCGCAAGGTCACAATTACAATCAAAACCAGTAGCAGATCTTCGTGAAATTGCTGATGGTTTAGGTCTTGAACACAAAGGCCTTCAAAAAGCAAAGTTAATAGATCTTTTATTAGAACAAGGTGACGCAATTGGTGATATTGCAGATGGTGCTGAAGAAGAAGTAGCAGTTGTAGCTTCAGATAATGATATGCCATCAGTTGTAAATTCTGGTGATAGCCAAATTAAAGAAGGTGAAACAAGAGAGGGTATTCTTGATATCCTGCCAGAGGGTTACGGATTTTTAAGATGTAGCGGATATAAACCAAGTGAGATGGATGTATATGTTCCAGCGGGAGCAATCAAAAAATTTAGAATGAGAAAAGGTGACCTTGTAACAGGACCAATTCGTGCACCGCGTGCAAAAGAAAAGTATCCTGCATTAGTTGAACCTAAGACTGTAAATGGAGCCGATCCAGAACTTTTGGCTCGTAGAGTAGACTTTGACAAACTTACACCTCTTTTTCCTGATGAGAGATTAAAGCTTGAAATTGATGGTGAACCAGAACGACTTGTTGGAAGAATCGTAGACCTTATTGCACCTATTGGAAAAGGTCAGAGAGGATTGATTGTTTCTCCACCGAAAGCAGGTAAAACTACAATTCTTAAAGAAATTGCAAACTCTATTACTGCTAACAATCCGGAAGTATATTTAATGGTTGTCCTGGTTGATGAAAGACCAGAAGAGGTAACCGACATGCAACGTTCAGTAGATGGAGAAGTTGTATTTTCAACCTTTGATAGACCACCAGATGAGCACACTCAAGTCTCCAAATTAGCTATCGAAAGAGCAAAAAGATTAGTAGAGGAAGGCAAGGACGTTGTAATTTTATTGGATTCAATTACAAGACTTGCGAGAGCTCATAACTTAGCGACCCCAGCTAGTGGAAGAATTTTATCAGGTGGTGTTGATTCGACTGCTTTAACACCTCCAAAACAATTCTTTGGTGCAGCTAGAAACATAGAAGGTGGAGGAAGTTTAACAATTCTTGGTACTGCACTTGTTGAGACTGGCTCAAAAATGGATGAAGTTATCTTTGAAGAGTTCAAGGGAACTGGAAACATGGAGCTTCGTTTAGATAGACAGCTTGCAGATAAAAGAGTATTCCCTGCCATAGATGTTACTCCATCTGGAACTCGTGAAGAGCAAAGACTTGTATCACCAAAAGAACTTGAGTCATTATGGACTCTAAGAAGAGTTCTTGTTGGCCTTGAAGGTGGTGCAGCAACAGAATTATTGATTGATAGGCTTAAAACTCTCAAAAGTAATGACGCATTCTTAAAGGATGTCGCAAAAACCAATAAATAAAGTAAAGTAGACACTGTGAAAAAAGATATACATCCCGAATATAAAGAAGTTGTTTTCAGAGATGAAGATGCTGATTTTGCATTTCTTACAAGATCAACCATTAAGACATCTGAAACAATTACTTGGGAAGATGGAAAAGAATATCCACTTGTAAAACTAGAAATCTCAAGTGCAAGCCATCCTTTTTTTACTGGAAAACAAAAACTAGTTGACTCTACAGGTCGAGTTGAAAGATTCAAACAACGATACGGATCAACAAGTACAAGACAAGCACCTAAGCAAGAAGTTTCTTCTCAAGAAGAAGAATAACTTCTTTAATCCCTTTTTCTTATGTCTGAAAATGATATTTCTTATGGTGGACAAGCTGTAATAAGTGGTGTCCTAATTCAAAGCCCAAAGGGTTGGTCAGTTGCTGTAAGAAATCAAAATAATGAAATTGTAAAGTTCTTTAAAGAGAGAACACCTTTGGTGAGAAGGCCTGGTATTTTTAAACTTCCATTAATGCGTGGTATTGGAGCACTCATTGATTCTTTATATGTTGGTTATCAAGGTTTAACGATGTCTGATGAAATATATTATGAGGATGAGCCAGAACCAACACTTATTAATAAAATCTTTAACTACGTTTTTATTGTTGTGTTTCTCTCGCTCCTTATTGCAGGACCAAGATTACTGATCGATTTGATTGAAACAGATCAGACATCGAAAGGATTATATGAGGGACTTTTACGTGGAGTAATCGTTGTTCTTTATATTTATCTCATTGGAAAAACAAAAGATGCACAAGAGCTATTCGAATTTCACGGTGCAGAGCACATGACCATTGCAGCTTTTGAAAATAACAGAGATCTTAATCTTGATCACATCAAAACTTTCCCTAAAGAACACATTCGATGTGGAACCGCATTCATATTTTTGATAGTTTTTGTTAGCTTGTTAACGCTTCCATTTATTCCAACGTTGAGTATTTTCATGACACTTGTAACACGTATTCTTCATGTGTTTGTCGTTGCAATGCTTTCATACGAGATACTTAAATTAAATTTTCAATATTCAGGCTCACTTTTTTCAAGATTTTTTAGCACTCCTGGAATATGGATGCAGAAAATGACTACAAAACCTCCATCTGATGACCAGATTGAGGTCGCAAGAGTTGCAATGGCAAACTGTATAAAACATAGTGAAAATACTGATGAACTTGATGCTTTTCTTGAAAATACAAAAGAGGTAACTCATGGATGAAACATTAATTAAAAAACTTACTGCAATAGTTGAGTCACAAAAACAATTAGAAGATGATCTTTCAAAAGTTGATATCTCAAGTGATCCAAATAAATATGCAGAGATGGCAAAAAAACACAGTGATATGTCTTCAATTGTTGAGCTTTTCAGACAATGGGAAACACTAACTTCAGACATATCAGATGCTGAAGAGTTGCTTAATGAGGAAACCGACGAAGAGATGAAGAGTGAATATGAGAACATCATTAAAAACTCAACTGCTGAGATTGAAAACATTGTTACAAAAATAAAAGTTGGCTTACTACCAAAAGATCCATCTGATGAGAAGGATGTTCTTGTAGAGATACGTCCTGGAGCAGGTGGTGAGGAAGCATCCATTTGGGTTGGGGATCTATTTAAAATGTATTCACGTTTTGCGGAACGTAACTCATGGAATGTTGAAAAGATAGAGATGACTGATTCTGATATGGGTGGATATAGCAAGGTTATCTTTGCTATAAAATCTAAAGGTGTTTATTCAAAACTTAAATTTGAAGCTGGTGCACACAGAGTGCAGAGAATTCCTAAAACAGAGTCACAAGGAAGAGTCCATACTTCTATTGCAACCGTAGCTGTCTTACCTGAAGCAGAGGAAGTAGATATAGATATTGATCAAAATGATTTAAAAGTCGATGTCTACAGATCAAGTGGACCAGGTGGACAAAGTGTGAACACGACAGATTCAGCCGTACGAATCACCCACGTTCCAACTGGGCTTGTTGTCTCCTGTCAAGATGAAAAATCACAATTACAAAATAAAGAAAAAGCCATGAGAATTTTAAGAGCAAGATTATTAAAAGCACGTCAAGACGAAGCAGAAGCTGAACGAGCAAAGAATAGAAAAGAACAAGTAGGTTCTGGTGAGCGATCTGACAAAATTAGAACTTACAATTATAAAGACAACAGGGTATCTGATCATCGAATCAACTTAACCCTGAAGAAACTAGACCAGGTATTAGATGGTGATTTAAGTGATTTTATTGACGCTCTGATAGCAGATAATGAAACAACAAGACTTGCAACTTTAGAGGAATAATTGGATATAAAATCTATTCCAAATCATGAACTTGAGAGGTTAAAACAAAAAGCTCAAGAAATCTCTGGTAGTAAAACAGAATATCAAAATGAATATTCAACATTACTTACACGCAGGTTAAATCACGAACCAATTCAATATATTGAAGAATTCATGCCCTTTTATACTGTCCAGTTAAAAGTAGATGAACGTGCATTAATTCCAAGACCTGAAACAGAGTATTTGATCGAGATAATTAAAAACAAGGTTGTAAAACCAAAAAGCATATTAGATGTTGGTACTGGTTCTGGTTGTATAAGTCTGATGATGAAACATTTATATCCAGAAGCTGAAGTAAAAGGGATCGATATCTCACCTTTTGCTATTCAATTAGCTACTGAAAACGCAACTCTTAATGGAATGAATATTGAATTCATCCAATCAGATCTACTTAATGAAGTAAGTAGTAGTAATTTTGACTTAATTATTGCAAACTTACCATATATACCAAGCAGTGAAATTGAAACTCTTGATTTGGAAGTCCTAAATTACGAACCTTTAAATGCACTTGATGGTGGAGATAATGATGGGATCAACATTATTCAAAACCTCATAAATCAAATTGAAGATAAAAAATACAAAGACTTTGAAATATTTCTTGAGATAGATGAGAGATTTGGCCAGAAAGTAATTGAATTATTGAATAACTATGACGATGTAGAATTAATAAAAGACTTGGCAGACAAAGATAGGTATGTTTATGCAAGGCGATAATATCTCACAAGCAATAGATGCAATTAATAAAAATGAAGTTGTTGGTATTCCCACAGAAACCGTTTACGGTATAGGCGTCAATCCAAACTCAAAAGAAGCTGTAGAAAAATTATTCGAATTGAAAGAAAGAGATGACTCAAAACCTATCTCATTACTCATTCCCTCATACACATATTTACAACAACTTGATCTTGTTACACAAGTGCCTGAAATTGTAGATCTCTATTGGCCAGGACCTCTGACTGCAGTTGTTGAAACCAATGAAGAATATGTTGATGGCGTCGGTACAAAAAATCCAAATACAATTGGATTAAGAGTTCCTGATAATGAACTAACTATACAACTATTAAATGAAATTGGTCCACTGGCAGTTACAAGTGCAAATACCTCTGGCGACGAAGAAGCTAAGAACGACAGTGAGGCATATGAAATGTTTAAAGACAATATTGGATATTATTTAGAGGGAACATCAATCCATGGAGATGGATCTACAGTTGTCGATTTTAGAGTTACAGGTGGGGAAATTTTAAGGCAAGGGCCACTTAAATGGCCTCCAAGTTACTGTTAAAGTGTAGATATGGAAAATACTGGCGCATTAAACACTGAATTATTTGAAACAGATGATGAGATAGCATCATTAATTGATAATGATTTAGCACGTCAAAACTCACATATACATTTAATTGCTTCAGAGAACTTTGCATCAAAGGCAGTGATGCAGGCGTCAGGTTCTATTCTTACAAACAAGTATTCAGAAGGTTTTCCAGGAAGAAGATATTACGAGGGTTGTGAGACTGTTGATGAGATAGAACAACTCGCAATTGACAGAGCATGTGAATTATTTGAGGCAGATCATGCAAACGTCCAGCCTCATTCAGGATCATCAGCAAACATGGCAGTCTACTTAAACCTCCTAGAAGCTGGTGACACCGTTATGGGTATGTCTCTTGACCAAGGTGGGCATTTAACACATGGTTCTCCTGTTAACTTTTCTGGAAGAATGTATAACTTTGTTGGTTATGGATTAGATAAAGAAACTGAACTGATCGATATGGATGATGTTGCAAAATTAGCAGAGGAAACAAAACCAAAATTACTAATTGCAGGATACTCATCTTATTCTCAGGAGCTTGATTACAAGGCTTTTAGAGAGATTGCTGATTCAGTTGGAGCTTATTTTATGGTTGATGCCGCACATTTTATTGGCCTTGTTGCCGGTAAGGTTGTTGAGAATCCAATGAAATATGCTGATGTTGTCACTGCAACAACTCACAAAGCACTGAGAGGTCCAAGAGGTGGAATGATTTTATCAACTGAGGAATTTGCAAAAGGTGTAGATAAAAATATTTTCCCAGGAGCACAAGGTGGAGCATTAAATAACCAGATTGCAGCAAAGGCCGTTTGCTTTAAAGAAGCACTATCAAAAGATTTTCAAGATTATACCGCTCAAATTTTAAAGAATGCTTCAGCCCTTTCTGACTCTTTCATAAATGAAGGTCTAAGAGTTGTAAGCGGGGGAACAACTAATCACATTGTATTAGTTGATACAAACAGTGTTGACGAAGAGCTAACTGGCAAAGATGCAGGTATTTTACTCAATGAAATGGGAATTACTCTAAATCGAAATGCCATTCCATTTGATGAGAGATCACCATTTGTTACATCAGGCATAAGAATGGGTACGCCAGCTGCAACAACATGTGGAATGAAGGAAAGTGAATTAACAAAAGTAGGATATTTAATTTCAGAAATTCTAAAAAATAGATCAGATTCAAACAAGCTTGATGAATTAAAAGATGAAGTCAAAGAGTTAGCTTCACAATACAAGCCATATGTCTAACAATCGAAGAAAATTAAATTTAGAAGACTACGGTCCAGTAAGTTCGTTTTCAACTTCAATAATTAGCGGTCTGTTAGTGGGTTTACTTGTCCAAAATTTTATCGGGTTTGAGCCGTACACAGTTATCATCTTTTTGTTTGTTGGAATTTATGATGGTTTCAGAAGAATGTGGAAAATTTCAAAAAAGCTTGAACAAGATCAATGAATGTTGAATTAGTACTAGCTACAAGAATGCTTAAAAGGGCGTCAATAATTTATATTCTTTGCCCACTTCTTTTTTTAATTAGATCACAAAATGCATTTGTTACATCTCTTGCGTCATCAATAATTGTTGCAATTGGATTTTATTTGGGTGCAGTCATCATGTCATATGCAGCAAAAGTCTCATTAAATTTCTATTACTTCGCTGCAATTTTTGGATATTTATTCAGATTAATTTTCATTTTTGGACTTCTCTTATTACTGAGAAGCTTATATTCTATTGATGAATTGGCAATGTCTTTGACAGTGCCAATCGTGTTTTTAAGTATGTTATTCTTAGAAATGGCTATGGTAATTAAGAGAAAAGACACTGACTTAGATTGGGCAAATGATAACAGCAGCTGAGACTTGTGATTTTATAAACAACGTTGTTTGCAAACCTGAAAATGTAAACTCTTTGTTCGAATTTGGGAACTTTGGTTCTTCTGATATCTCCCGAACAGAAATTCTTATACTTTTAGCTGCGATTATCCCAGTAGTTTTAATGTTTTTTGGGCTTAGAAAAAAATCAGTTGTTCCTGGAAGACTTCAATCTGTAGTTGAAAGCATCTTTACTTTCGTGAAAGATGAAATAGCCCTCGGTGTAATTGGCCGAGGTGGAGAGAAATTTACACCATATCTAATTTCAGTATTTATGTTTATCTTGGTTGGTAACTTATTTGAGGTCACTCCACTTATCAATTTCCCAGTTACATCTCGCATGGCACTTCCTCTCTTCTTAAGCCTTGTCACCTACGTAATATTTCTTTTTGTCGGAATCAAAACTGAGGGAATAAAATATTTTACAAACTTACTATGGCCACCAGGAGTTCCTGTAGCCTTAAAACCTCTTGTTGGCGCAATCGAGTTAGTTTCAGTTCTACTTGTAAGACCATTTAGTTTAGCTGTTCGATTATTTGCTAACCTTGTAGCGGGTCACGTAATGTTAAGCCTTCTCTTGGCATCCGCATATTTCTTTGTTGTACAACCTGGAGTAGGCGAATATATCGTATCAAAAGCCCCTGTTGGTCTCGCATGGTTTACATTAGGTCTTGCAATATATGGTTTTGAATTAATAGTTTCTATTCTGCAGGCATACATATTTACTTTGTTGTCAGCAGTTTATATACAGACGTCTCTGCATCCAGAGCATTAATTAAAGGAGGATAATGGAAAGTGCATACGCATTAATTGGATACGGACTAGCGGCGATTGGACCAGGCATTGGTATTGGTCTTATTGCTGGTAACGCAGTACAAGCAATGGCTAGACAGCCAGAAGCAGCTGGAATGGTAAGAACAACAATGTTCTTGGGAATCGCATTCACTGAGGCTCTTGCCCTTATTGGATTCGTTCTATTCTTTTTGGTTGGTTAAAAATGATGTTTTATTTGGATACATTTTTAGCGGAAGCAGAAGAGTCAAGCTCAGGTGTTGACTTATTGCTGCCTGCAACTTCAGAATTAGTAGCTGGAGTAGTAGCTTTTGCAGTAGTATTTTTCTTCGTTTGGAAGTGGGCTTTACCTGCCATGAACGAAACACTTGATAAAAGATCTGCTGAAATAGAAGGACAGATTAAGGAAGCTGAAAGTACTAAATCAGAAGCTGAGAAATCAAAGCAAGAATATGATGCTTTAGTTTCAAACGCTGACGCAGAAGTTCAAAAAATTATTGATGAAGGTAAGCAAGCTGCAGAAAAACTTAAAGAAGATGTTTTAACTGAAGCAAGAGCTGAAGCAGAAGCAATAATTGAAAAAGCAAAGTCAGACTCAGACGCTGAAAAAGAAAGAGTCTCAACTGAGCTTAAAAGTGAGGTAGCTGATCTATCTCTTGAGATTTCTCAAAAAGTAGCTTCTTCAATGTCAAAAGCTGATCAAAAAAAATTAATTGAAAAGTTTATTAAGGAGTTGAATTAAGTAAATGTCTGTTGATTCTTTCTCAAAAGGAATTGTTGAAATTATTTCTTCATCTAAAGATGCTGAAAGAGTTGAAAATGAAATCCTCCAAGTTTTCAATGCACTTTCAAAAAGCTCTGAAGCATTAGATGTGTTTAGAAATTTTGGTATTCCTGTTGAAAAGAAGATAGAGGCAGTTAATTCATTACTCGACAAAAGAGTGTTACCACTCACTCTTGATCTAATAACCTTGACAATATCTCAAGGTTTTGGAGATAACCTCTCTGATATTGAGAGTTCGGTCGCAAATTACATTGCTGAAAAAAGAGGGGCATCAGTTGCAAAAGTTGTTTCAGCTGTTGAATTAGATGCAAAAACTGAAAAAAGTTTAATAAGTGCCCTCAAGAAAAAATTAGGCACCGATGTGGAAATAAAAGTTGAAGTCAATCCAGATGTATTGGGTGGACTTAGTGTAAGTGTTGGTGAGAGAACATTTGATGGATTGATTTCCTCAAAAATCTCAGAAATAAAGACAGTTTTAGAAAGTAGGTAAATTGAGCGAATTTAATATTGATGCAAAACAAATATCAGATTCATTAAAAGAGACTCTAGGTGACTGGCAGGATTCTGTAAAAGACGATCTTGTAGGTTATGTTTCTGCGGTAGCTGATGGAGTAGCAAGAGTTAAAGGCTTAGAAAATGTTATGGCATCAGAGCTTCTTGAATTCCCAGAGGGACTTGTTGGAGTAGCACTAAACCTTGAAGAGGATTCTATCGGTGTTGTTTTGATGGGTGATTCAAATCATATTGAAGAAGGCATGCCTGTAAAACAAACTGGAGAGGTGTTGTCTATCGGTGTTGGTGATGGCTTTTTAGGAAGAGTTATTGATCCCCTAGGAAATCCAATTGATGGCAAAGGACCTATTGAATTCACTGAAAGAAGACGATTAGAACTTCAAGCTCCTTCTGTTGTAGAAAGACAACCTGTTGGGGAGCCACTGCAAACCGGTATCAAAGCTATTGACTCAATGATTCCAATTGGTCGTGGACAAAGAGAATTAATTATTGGTGATAGACAGATTGGAAAAACTGCTGTTGCAGTTGATACAATAATCAATCAAAAAGACACAGATGTTAAATGTATCTATGTTGCTATTGGTCAAAAATCATCAACTGTTGCAGAGGTAGTAGAGAGATTTGAGCAAGAGGGTGTTCTAGATAAAGTAGTAATTGTAAACGCACCCGCCTCAGCTGCAGCTGCATTGCAGATGTATGCTCCTTATGCTGGGTCAGCAATTGGCCAACATTGGATGTATAACGGTGAGCATGGATTAATTGTTTTTGACGATCTATCAAAACAAGCCATCGCATATCGTCAGATATCACTTCTACTAAGAAGACCTCCTGGAAGAGAGGCTTATCCTGGTGACGTTTTCTATCTTCACTCAAGGCTATTAGAGCGTTGTGCAAAAGTTAGTGAAGAGTTAGGTGGTGGTTCACTTACAGGACTACCGATCATAGAAACAAAAGCTGGAGACGTATCAGCATTCATTCCAACAAATGTTATTTCCATTACAGATGGACAGATTTATTTGGAATCAGAACTCTTTTATTCCGGTGTTAGACCTGCTGTAAACCCAGGTACATCAGTATCAAGGGTGGGTGGTGCTGCACAAACTAAAGCTATGAAGAAAGTTTCAGGACCTTTAAGAATTAACCTTGCACAGTTCAGAGAGTTAGAAGCCTTTGCAGAGTTTGGATCAGACTTGGATGCTGCATCACAAGCACAGCTTGATAGAGGAAGAAGAGTTGTCGAGCTATTAAAGCAACCACAATATCAACCAGTGCCAATGGAAGAGCAAGTTATCTCACTCTATGCAGTAACAGAGGGATTTTTAGATGTAGTTGACCCAGCTGACATTCCTCAGACAGAGCTAGATTTGATTGATTTTGTTAAAACAAGATATTCAGATGTTATTAATTCAATAAAAACAACAGGTGAATTGCCTGAAGAGGAATTAAAAACAGCTGTTGAAGCCTTTGTAAGTACATTGGAGAAAAAAGAAGAATAAACCATGGCAAGTGCTGAATTACGAATAATAAATAGAAGAATAAAGAGTGTTAAATCCACTAAGAAAATAACACGTGCAATGGAACTTATTGCATCTTCAAGAATCGTAAAAGCACAACAAAGACTTACATCATCAAATAATTACACAAATCTACTCTCACAAATTGTTGAGGAATTAACAGGAAATGGAGAGATGCCAAGTTCACCACCGGTTGAAGGAACAAAAAAAATAACATTAGTTGTTATTACTTCAGATCGAGGACTTGCTGGTGCATATAACACCAATATTTTAAAACTTGCTGAGGTAAGAAAAGCTGAATATGAAAATATGAATAACAAAGTTGAGATTGTGACCGTTGGAAAAAAAGCAAATGGTTACTTTAAGTACAGAAATATTGAACCTAAACAAAACTATGAGGGCATTACTGATGAGCCAAATTTCGAGAATGCACTAGAGATTATGACACCTCTTGTACAAGAATTCTATGACGGAAAAACAAATCAAATTGAAATTGTCTACACAGAATATAAATCTGCAATGACTCAAACGGCGTTGTATAAGACAGTACTACCTTTCGAAGTAGAGCAGATAGCGAAAGAAATAGAGTCAGTTGGTGGATATACATTTGAACCTTCAGCAAGTCAGGTTCTCAGCAACATCATTCCAAAATATACAAATGCAACAATCTTCTCTTCATTACTGAATGCTTCAACATCAGAGCATGCGTCACGAATGAGAGCAATGAAAGCTGCTACCGAGAACGCAGAAGAGTTAATCAAGATTTTATCAAGACAAAGTAATCAAGCTAGACAAGCTGAGATTACTACAGAGATTTCAGAAATTGTTGGTGGAGCGGAAGCTTTAGCCGGGTAAGGAGAAACTAAATGAGTGAAAATATAGGTAGGGTAGTAAAAATAGCAGGACCTGTTGTTGACGTTGCTTTTCCACAAGATGAGTTACCAGAGATTACATTTGCTCTTGAAGTAGATGTCGATATTGATGGGAATACAAGCACAATTGTCTTAGAAGTTGCACAACACCTTGGTGAAGGAAGAGTAAGAGCTATTTCTATGCAAGGTACTGATGGTTTAAGAAGAGGAGCTGAAGTAACTGATACTGGTGCGCCTATCTCAGTTCCAGTTGGACAAGAAACATTAGGGCACATATTTAACGTCTGGGGCGAGACCTTAGATGTAGAAACTAGCTCAATAGGTGTTAAACAAAAATGGCCAATACACCGAAAACCTCCTCCATATGAAGATGTGACTGCACAAAATGAAATGTTTGAAACTGGTATTAAAGTGATTGATTTATTGATGCCATACGTGCAAGGTGGAAAAATCGGACTATTCGGTGGAGCCGGTGTTGGTAAAACTGTTCTTATTCAAGAAATGATTAACAGAGTTGCAACACAACACGGTGGTGTATCTGTTTTTGCCGGTGTTGGAGAGAGAACAAGAGAAGGTAATGACTTGTTCAGAGAAATGCAAGAATCTGGAGTTATCGATAAAACAGCTCTAGTTTTTGGTCAGATGGATGAACCACCTGGAGTGAGGCTTCGTGTTGCATTGTCAGCACTAACAATGGCTGAATACTTCAGAGATGAAGAAAAACAAGATGTTCTTTTATTCATTGATAACATTTTCCGTTTCTCACAAGCTGGTTCAGAGGTCTCGACATTATTAGGTAGAATGCCTTCTGCTGTCGGATACCAACCTACTCTTGCTGATGAAATGGGATTTTTACAAGAGAGAATCACATCTCTTAAAGGTAGATCCATTACATCACTACAAGCGGTATATGTGCCTGCAGACGATATTACTGACCCTGCACCTCACACTGCATTTGCTCACTTAGATGCTAGAACAGTGTTATCAAGATCTATTGCTGACTTGGGAATTTATCCTGCTGTGGATCCACTTGACTCATCATCAAGAATCTTAGATCCAGGCGTTGTAGGGGATGAACATTATGAAACTGCACGTGAAGTCCAAAGAGTGCTTCAGAGATACAACGATCTTCAAGATATTATTGCAATTCTTGGTATCGATGAGTTATCAGAAGAAGATAAGCAGATCGTTGGTAGAGCGAGGAGAATACAGCGTTTCTTATCTCAACCTATGTTTGTTGCAGAACAATTTACAGGAATAGAAGGTAAGTTTGTCTCAATTAAAGATAGTGTCGAAGCCTTCAAAACAATCTTAAGTGGAGAACTCGATTCAGTGCCAGAACAGGCTTTTTATATGACAGGTGGATTAGATGAAGTCATGTCTAAAGCTAAAGAATTGGAAGAAAATCTCTAAATGTATGTTGAGGTCGTTTCTCCTGAAGAGAGTTGCTTTACAGGGGATGCAACAATGGTCATATCAAGAACTCCAAACGGAGAGATTGGTATATTAGAAGGCCACGAACCAACCGTAGCTACATTAGTTCCAGGTGGATTAACTATAGAGCATGATAATCAGAGAACGTCTTTTGCAATTTCTGGTGGAATACTTCAAATTACTGGTGAAAAAGTAATTGTTCTTGGTGAGTTAGTTGAAAAAATTGACGGTGATCATGATAAAGCCATCGAACTCGGTCAAGAGTTAGCAAAGAAGACATTTACCTCAGACGAATAATGGCAACAATTCTTGCTTTTCACGCACATCCTGACGATGAAAGCGTATCAACAGGTGTTACCTTAGCTAAATATGCAGATGAAGGTCATCGAGTTGTTGTTGTTACAGCAACTGATGGTTCAGCTGGAGAAATTCATAACTATGAAAACCCAGAAGAGTTATTTCCAAAATTGGCTGAAATGCGAAAAGAGGAACTTGAAAAAAGTTTAGATGCTCTAGGTGTAAAAGAATATGAATGGCTTGGATATAAAGACTCTGGAATGATGGGCACAGAGGAGAACAATGATCCTGATTGTTTTTGGAGACAAGACTATTTTGGACCTGTGGGCAAGCTTGTAACAGAAATAAGAAAATATAAACCTGATGTTTTAATAACCTATGATCCATTTGGGGGATATGGGCATCCTGATCATATTCAGACACATAGAGTTGGAACAGCTGCGTTTTTTGCTGCTGGTGATGTCGACAAGTTTCCATTAAAAGATGGAGAAGAGGTATGGATTCCAGAAAGACTTTATTTTAATGCGTGGTCAAAATCGAGAATCCAAGCAAGACGAACTCAAATGTATGAGGCTGGCATATTAACTGAAGACGAGTTTAATGCATTTAATCCTATCGGAAGTGATAATGAGGATATTGATGTTGAAATAGATGGAACAAAGTATATTGAACATAAAATTAATTCCATGAAAGCTCATCGAAGTCAGTTTAAAGATGATTGGTGGGGTTTTAATATACCAGATGAATTTAAAGAGGATTTTTTAGGATATGAAAACTACATACTTGCTTTCAATAGAGGGTCTTGGTCATCACAAATTGAACTTGTTTAAGTTTGAATCACTTTTAACTTTGGTTTACTTCATTTTTACTTACTAATTTTATATTTTTAATTAAGTAATAAAAATTAGAAAGGGAATTTAATGACTAAGTTTAAATTAACTTCATTAATATTGATTCTATCTTTACTAGTAGTTGCATGCGGTGATAGCAATGAAACTAGTTCTGATGCAGTAACAGATGATGAGGAATTAGTTACTCAAACAACTGTTGAATCTACAAATGAAGTTTCTGAGCCAGCAGCAGAGACACTTACTGGTGAGATACTAATTGATGGTTCTTCAACGGTTTTTCCAATTACTCAAGCTGTAGCTGAGGAATTTACCATTTTAAATCCTGACGTGAAAATTTCAGTTGGAGTTTCTGGAACAGGTGGTGGTTTTAAGAAATTTTGTCCTGGTGAGACCATGATATCAAATGCATCAAGGGCAATAAAAGATAAAGAAGTTGCACTGTGTGAAGAGAACAACACAAAATATTTAGAGGTGCAAGTAGGTATAGATGCATTATCAGTAGTAATTCCATCTTCAAATGACTGGGCAACATGC
>LULQ01000113.1_pt1 | contig 19038 bp, 17 predicted proteins | sample 728091 | NCBI WGS metagenome assembly LULQ01 (sample SAMN03860285, study PRJNA289734) | marine metagenome | biome: seawater column; feature: ocean; material: water; isolation source: Red Sea water column Station 149 - depth 10m | place: Saudi Arabia: Red Sea | collected 2011-10-15 | depth 10 m
CTGTTATTGATATTGGTTGTGGCGGTGGTCATTTAGTCCAAGAAATTTCATTATCTATTGGAGAACAAGGCAAAGTAATAGGAATTGATCCCAGTCAAGATCAGTTAGATGTTGCAAGCGATAAATGTAAAGATCAAAATAATGTGGAACTTATTTGTACTACAGCCGATGATATCAATATAGAAGATGCTTCATGTGATAAAATTACAGCTACTCAAACATTAGAATATATCGAAGATATAGATACATCCTTAAAAGAAATAAAAAGAATTTCTAAAACTAATTCTAAATTTGTTAATGTCTCAATTCTCTGGGACTATTTTAGATTTTATGGACCAGAAAAAGAAATTAATGATCTCATCCATGAGGCATTTAGAGCCCATTGTTTTCACCAAATGCTTCCACTTGATTTAAATGGTAAATTAAAAAAACTTGGATATAAAAATATAAGTTCTCAAAATTTATCGTATTTAATTACAAATAGAGATAATAATTCACCAGCAATTTTTTATGAAACTATGTTAAGTAAGTTTGCTTTAAGCCAAGGTGTTTCAGAAGACAAAGTAGATGATTGGAAAAAACAATTAAATAAATCTGAAAAAGTAGGTAATTTCGGATTTACAAGTTTTCCAGTTTTAACTGCGGCATACTTAGGTTAATTTAAAAAATGAAATTAAAAGTTTATTTATCTGGTGAAATTCATACTAATTGGCGAGATGAGATTATAGATAAATGTAAATCAAAAAATTTAGAAATAGAATTTTCAAGCCCGACTACCAATCATGAATTATCAGATGATGTTGGTGTAAAAATACTTGGTGATGAAGAAAAAAAATTTTGGCACGATAACAAAGGAGCCAAAATAAATGCTATACGAACTAGAAATTCGATTGAAAAAGCAGATATAGTTATAGTGCGTTTTGGTGAGAAATATAAACAATGGAATGCTGCTTTTGATGCAGGATATGCGTCAGCCTTGAATAAATCTCTCATAATAATGCATAGTGATGAACATCAACATGCTTTAAAAGAAGTAGATGCAGCAGCACTTGCTGTTACAAAAAACGTTGATGAGATTGTAAATATTTTACAGTATTCTGTTGAAGGATCATTAGAGTTTTAATTATTTACCAAAAATTCCTAATTTAACACCGTAATCAACTGCAATTCCATAATCAGGATCATCATCACTATCAACTATCAATTGACCTGTTTTTCTTAAAAGGCTGTGGCAGTCCTTCGTAAGATGTCTTAACTTTACTTGTTTGCCTAATTTGGAATATCTTTCTGCAATATCCTCAATTGCTTTTAAAGCAGATTGATCAATAACTTTTGAATTTGCAAAATCTATTATTACTAAATTAGGATCTTCGGAAGGCTTAAAAATTTCTAAAAAACTATTAGTGGAACTAAAAAAAAGAGGTCCTTCAATTTCATATACCTTAGCATCTTTTTCTGTTCTTGATTGTCTCTCAATTGCTCTAATTCTTGAAGCAGATTTCCAAGCAAATACTAATGCATTAATAATAACTCCAGCAACTACAGCAACAGCTAAATCTTCTAATACAGTTATTAAAGTAACTAAAACAATTACCAATGCATCCGATCGAGGGACAACAAATAATAATTTTAGTGAATTCCAAGCAAATGTTCCAATTACGACCATAAACATAACCCCTACTAATGATGCTATAGGAATAAGTTCAATTAAATTTGAAGTATAAAGAATAAAAATTAGTAAAAAAATTGCTGCTGATATGCCAGCAATTCTTGTTCTGCCTCCAGATTTCACATTTATCATTGACTGTCCAATCATAGCACAACCACCCATACCTCCAAAAAAGCCAGTGATACCATTAGCGACACCTTGAGCTAAACATTCTTGTCTAGTTCCACCTTTTTTGTTAGTAATTTCTCCTACAAGATTAAGAGTTAACAAGCTTTCAATTAGTCCAATAGCAGCCAAAATAATTGCGTAAGGAAAGATAATGAAAAAAGTATCTAAATTAAGTGGAACTGTTGGAATGGAAAAATTTGGAAGTCCTCCTGCTACACTTGCTAAATCCCCTACTCTTGGAACGGGTAAATCTAAAAGTAAAACTAGAAAAGTAACTAGAAGAATTGCAGCTAATGTAGACGGAATGAATTTAGTAACCCTTGGTAAGTACCATATGATTAACATGGTTAAGAAAACTAATACTAAAGAATATGTAAGCACCTCTCCAGACATCCATGTAAATGTTCCATCAAAATTATATATTTGAAATTGATGCAATTGAGATAAACCAATTACAATAGCTAAACCGTTTACAAAACCTAACATTACAGGTTGAGGAACCATGCGCATAAATTTTCCTAATTTAAAAATACCTGCTAGAAATTGTAAAATTCCCATCAGGATTACAGTGGCAAATAAGTATTGGACTCCATGTTCCGATACTAATGACACCATAACCACAGCTAATGCTCCTGTTGCTCCAGAAATCATTCCAGGTCTTCCACCAAAAATTGCAGTTACTAATCCTACAATAAAAGCAGCATATAATCCTGAAAGTGGAGTTACACCTGCTACAAATGCGAAAGCAATTGCTTCTGGAACAAGTGCTATTGCAACAGTTAATCCAGATAGAATTTCAATTTTAAAAAGTGAAAAGGAAGCTTTTCCCTTTGGAATATATTCGTCCTTATTTAATCCAAGAGAATTTGCAAATTGATTAACTGTTGATTTTATCATTAAGATCTATGTTAATTAAATAGGTAAATTAATTTATAAGTAAACAAAATCTACCAAACAGATTTGTATATATTATAGGCATCAGATTCTTCAATTTTCCGAGGATTATTAACTAATAATCTGGTTTGTTTCATTGCTTCACTAGCCATCAACTTGCAAGCTTCCTCAGGAATTTCTAAATCTCTAAGCCTATAAGGTAAATTAAGTTCCTTACACAATCTTTCTAAACCATCTATAAAATTGTTACACAAAAACTCATCATTTTTACTATTATCTAAATTTTTAAATACGTATTGTGAAAGATAAGCATAATTTTTTTTTGTTTCTTCATTTTTGGAATTGAATTTCATAACACTTGTAAGAACTAAAGAATTTGATAACCCATGAGAGATATTAAATAAACCTCCGATAGGATATGCTAATGCATGAACTGCTGCTACTGGAGAATTTGCAAAAGCTTTACCTGCTAGCATTGATCCAAGTAGCATATTTGATCTTGCATTTATATTATGTCCATCAAATACAGCAGTTTTAATTGATGAGCCAAGAAGCTTGAGTGCTTCTATAGATAACATTTTTGAAACAGGATTATTGTTTGAATTTATAGATGTAAAAGCTTCAATTGCATGAACCATTGCATCTATTCCAGTTGATGCAGTTATATTAGCGGGTAAATTAGTTGTTAACAATGGATCTAAAATTGCAAGATCAGGTAATATAAATTTAGAAGAAACTCCTTTTTTTTCTTTATCATCCATCGTTATTATTGAAATTGGTGTAACTTCTGATCCAGTTCCTGCTGTTGTAGGAATAAGTACAAGTGGTAGCCTAGGGCCTTTTGCATTATTAACACCCCATATTGTTTCGATTTGCTGATTTGATCCAAGAAGTAAAGATACAAGCTTTGCAACATCCATAGATGAACCCCCACCAAAACCTAAAACTCCAGTAGATTCAAATTCTCTTGCATCACTAAATGCATTTAATAATGTTTTTTTTGATGGATCAGACTCAACATCATTAAATATTTTAATATTACAATTTTTTTTAAGTTTTTTAATTGTTGGCTCAATCAAGCCTAATTCAGTCAGACCTCTATCAGATACTACAAATATATTTTTACCCAATGTATCAATAATCTGACTACAAGAATTAAGAGAAGTTTCATTACCAAAAATTAATCCTGCAGTAGAGTAAAAATTAAACATTAAAAATCAAAATAAATTAATACTTTTTATTTGGGTTTAAACCTGTAGGAATTTTTTTTCCATCAATAAGAAAATGAGGTGACTTTCCTAGTTCTACCAACTCTGGTCTACCATCTAAATAATTTTTAATATTATTAAGTTTTTCAAAATTATTGATAAATTTTTTTAAATTTGGAAAATTTGAGAAAATATTTTTATCTAATATTAAGCACATTGAAAAATGATGATAAGCATTAAAATCACAGTAAAATGGATCATTGCCTATAAAAAAATTACCTGAACTATTTTGTAAAAGTTTTTCAAAATTATTTAAAGAATTTGGCAAAATATCTTCTAAAAGTTTCTTTTTATTAGAATTATATTTTTCACCAAAAGTCATATTTATAGTTGGATTCAAAGGAGAAAACATTTCATGAGTTGATTCAAAAACAGCATCACAGTACGCTAATTGAAATTCATCGGAAGGTTTTGTTTTTGTTAAATTAGAGAGATATCGAATAATTGTATTGCTTTGCCAAAGATATTTATCTTCATTTATTATTAAAATAGGTAATCTATTAAAAATAATATCCTTTTTAACTTCTGCCCAGCTACTTCCATAATGATCCCATACCATTTTGTATTCATACGGAATATCTGCGTAATGTAGCATCATCTGGGGAGCTTCACAAAGAGCTCTCATGTTGCCATATATTAGTTTCAAATCCATTTAATTTTTACTAAAGCAAATATGATAATTTTAAAGAAGAAAATGAAATAATGGTCGGGGAGAAAGGATTCGAACCTTCGACCCCCTGGTCCCAAACCAGGTGCGCTACCAGGCTGCGCTACTCCCCGAAAAAATTTGTTATATTCATAAATAACCTAAAAACAATCTTTTATGTTTGTTTTCTAAAATAATATTTATTATAATTAAATTAGGGGTGCTTAAATGCTGAGATTTATACCCTTTTAACCTGATCTGGATAATGCCAGCGGAGGAAACATGAAAACTATAATAATTTTTTTAACTACCTTATTTATTTCTTTCTCAATCTATGCAGAAAAACTAACCATTTATACATACGACTCTTTTGTATCAGAATGGGGTCCAGGACCCATAATTGAAAAAATATTTGAAGAAAAACATAATGCGGATATAGAATTTGTTGCAGTAGACAGTGCAGCAACATTATTGAATAAAGTTATTTTAGAAGGTGATACTTCCAAGGCAGACATAGTTTTAGGTCTTGATATGAATTTATTTGATTTGGCCGAACAATCTGAGCTTTTTACAACTCATAATATCAATGACATAAACAACTTAATTAATTTACCATTAAAATGGGAAAGTAATAAATTTGTTCCATATAATTATGGATACTTTTCTTTTGTGTATAATGAAGCAAATTTAGCAACACCTCCAAAATCAATGGATGAGTTGATTAATTCTACTAATGCTAGAATTGTAATTCAAGACCCGAGAACCTCTACCCCTGGATTAGGATTATTAACTTGGATGAAAGCATTATATGGAGATAAAGCTGGAGATGAATGGAAAAAATTAAATAAAAAAATTATTTCCGTTACCAAAGGATGGACAGATGCATATTACAATTTTTTTATGGCAGGTGAAGCTGACATGGTATTAAGTTATACTACATCTCCAGCAGCACATATAATGTTTGAAGAAAGGTATGATATTCTTGCTACAACTTTTGAAGAGGGAAATTATATAACAATTGAATTTGCAGGCATTTTAAATAATTCACAAAATAAAGATTTAGCAAATAAATTTCTTAACTTTATGTTATCAAAAGAATTTCAATCAGTCATACCATCAACAAATATTATGTACCCTGTTACAAATATAAAAGATTTACCAGAGGCATTTGATAAACTAGATGTTCCTAACTTTATTCAAATGGATCCAAAAGAAATTAATAAGAATAAAGAAAAATGGATTGATGAGTGGCTTAATGCCTCGTAAATAAATTGTATTATAAATATAATTATTCAGTATTATTTTTTTTTGGATTAATAATCCTATTGCCTTTCGTAGGTATTTTTTCAAAAATTAATTTTGATTTAGAGGTAATTTATAATTTTTTTCAAAATTCTTATACACATCGTCTAATTTATTTCTCACTCTATCAAGCTTTTCTTTCAGCACTATTAAGTTGTTTTTTAGCTATTCCATTCGCATTAGCATTAAATAGACATAAGAATTTAAAAATTATTAAATTTATCATTTCTCTTTGTGGTTTTTGCTTTGTAATACCGACAATCTTAATAGTGTTTGCAGTAATTAAACTCTTTGGAAATAATGGTTTTTATAACTCATATTTTAATTTGTACGAGAATTTATCAATAGAGACAATTTTTGGAATAAAAGCAATTTTAATTGCCCATATACTTCTAAATACACCATTTGCTACCCGATTATTTTTTCAATCCTTAAATAGTATTCCTTTAAAATATTATGAAATATCTAGCTCTCTAAACATTACTTTTTTTGGCAATCTTCTAAAATTAGAGATGCCTTATATAAGACAAAATTTTTTTACTGTGTTCTCAATAATATTCTCTCTTTGTTTTTTAAGTTTTGCAATAGTAATGGCGTTAGGTGGTGGACCTATGTATTCTACAATTGAGGTGGCAATTTATCAATATGCACTTTTTGAACTAAATTTTAATAAAGCAATATTACTCAGTTTTTTACAAATTTTTATCTGTTTATTTTTTTTATTTATTGGTTTTTACAAATTAAAAGGTTCAAATTTTTTTGAAATAGATCAAATTAATTTTATTCATCCTCATAAAGAATACAAAGCTATAAAAATTATAGATTTTTTAATAATTGTATTTTTTTCGATATTTCTTTTTTCTCCAATACTTTCTGTAATTTATCATTTTATAAATAATGGTATTTATTTATCTTTAATTAATGAAAAATTTTTAGGATCTTTTTTTAACTCTCTTATTATTTCAGTTACTACAGGAATAATTGTTAGTATATCTGGGTTTATAATTTCATCTATACTTGTAATAAATTATAAAAATATGATTTTTCAGCAATCAATTTTTTTAATAAGCTCTTCAATAATAATTATTTCTCCAATTATATTTAGTCTTGGTTATTTTATTATATTAGGTGAATTAAGATATGTGCAATTTTTTAAATATTTTGTGATAGTTTTGATAAATTGTCTATTCTTATTACCTTTTTCTATATTAATACTTTTTAATAACCTGAAAAATATTTTTTTAAATTTTGAAAATTTTCAGCAAACTTTCCGAATAAGTATAAGAAATTATTTTATTATCTTGCTCCCAATGATTAAGAAAAATATAATTTTTGTTTTTGCATTTTCGACAGTTATTACTTTTGGTGATTTTACAATAATATCATTTTTTAAAGATCAAAACTTTGATACCTTGCCATCTTACTTATATAAATTGATTAGTGTCTATAAATTTAACGAAGCTTCTTTTGTTGCTGGTGTAATTTTAATACTAAGTATGATTATTTTTTTATTAATTGATAATTTAAATTACCAAGGCAAGTCAGCCATTAAAACGTGAAGATAAATACTTGCTACATAACCAATAAATATAACTGGAGTCCATTTTAAATGTCCAAAAAAAGTGTAATATCCTCTCGCTTGTCCCATAAGTGCTACACCTGCAGCTGAACCAATTGACAATAGGCTACCACCCACTCCTGTTGTTAATGTAACTAGTAACCACTGATCAATTGACATTTCCGGTCTCATAGTAATTACAGCAAACATCACTGGTATATTATCTACGATAGCTGACAGAACACCTACTATAGAATTTGCCATTGTTGGGCCAAGACCAATATATAAGAATTCTGAAACAACAGTTAAGTAACCTATAAATCCTAAACCACCTACACTTAAAATAACTCCAAAGAAGAATAATAAAGTGTCCCATTCAGCTCTTGAAACTTTTCTAAAGAAATCAAATTTTTCGTCTTCAACAGATGGATCATGTGTAATTTGTAAATAAAAAGAATATAACCCAAGAAGACCAAGACCAAACATCATGCCAAGCATTGGAGGCAAGTGAAGAATATTATGGAAGTTTACAGCACTAAAAATTGTAAGCAAACCTAAAAAGATAATTACTCGTCCGCCTCTTTTCATATATTCTCTATCAGAACTAATTTGTGGTTTTTCATTTGGAATAAAGAAATACATAACTGCTGCAGGAATTATGTAATTAACCACAGAAGGAAAAAATATTTTAAAAAATGTAAAAAATTCGACAATACCAGCCTGCCATACCATTAAGGTAGTTATATCTCCAAATGGACTAAAAGCACCACCTGCATTTGCTGCAACAACTATATTAATACAACCAATCGATATAAATTTTGTATTACCTTTACCACAGGCCATTACTACAGAGCACATGACTAGTGCAGTTGTTAAGTTATCAGCTATAGGAGATAAGAAAAAAGTAATTATACCTGTGAATATAAATAATTGTCTAAAGCTAAATCCCCTTGATGTTAATTGGTATCTGACTACATCAAAAACTTTTCTTTCTTCTAAAGCATTGATGTAAGTCATAGCAACGAGAAGAAATAGGAAAAGTTCTGCAAATTCTAAGATATTATGCTCTAAAGCATACTCAATTTCTTTGGCATATTGCTTATCAGAAGAAAAATGGAAAGCTATAATACCCCATATTACAGCAGCTGAAATAATAACTGGTTTAGATTTTCTTAAATGGCTAAATTCTTCAGCCATTACAACAGCATATGCAAGAACAAATACAATAAGGCTTAAAATGCCTACATATGATGTTGTTAGATCTATTTCCATAGTTTTAAATTAAAGCCAATTACGTCTTTTTCAATCCCGAAATCATATAGATTATTGTGTATTGCTTCGTCAATAAAAACACTCTTTTTTATTACTTTTGCTTTATCATAAAGCTTAATACTGTGTTCATGCGGTACAATTTCATCCTTTTTTCCACTAATGATAAGTAATGGCGAGGTTATTTTATCAATTTTACTGAAGTTATCGAATTTATCTTTAACTAAATATTTTGTTGGAAATATTTTATATCTTTTTTTTGCAATATCATTGATAGATGTAAATGGCGCCTCTAAAACAATAGATAAAAATTCGTATTTTGTGCCCATTTCTACTGCAGCACCAGATCCGAGTGATTCTCCATAAATCACTAATTCTTTGAATTTAAATTCAGTATTATTTTTAATCCATTTTAATACTGCTTCTGCATCTTTATATAAATTTTTTTCTGTTGGATTTCCTTCGTTACCTCCAAAACCTCTCCAGGAAACTAAAAGTACGCTCCAATTTTTTTCGATATACCTCTGGATTCTGTAAGCTCTATCTCCGATATGAAAAGAATTACCATGAAAATAAACTAGTAAAGGGAGTGAATTATTCCCTTTATGATACCATGATAACAGCTTTAAGTTATCCTCAGTTTTAATATAAACTTCTTCTGTATTATCCAAGTTATAATCCTTTGGTGCGCCTGGATGTCCTGATTTATTAAAAACAATGCGTCTTTGAAAGATATACAAGAGAAAACCTAAAAAAAAATATAGAAAAATTGCAGAAAAAATGTAATTCATTACTTATTATAATATTATGAGAATAGAAAACAAAGTAATTGATCCTCTAAGTCCTTACAGCCGCGCACTGAAAAAAATAGAGGAAAGTGGTATAAGACCAACAAAACAAAGAAGAATTTTAGCTAAATTAATTTTTGAAAAAGGTGACAGGCATATTTCTGCTGAAAATCTTTTTGATGAAGTAAAAAAAGAAGATAGAAAAATTTCTATGGCTACAATTTATAACACCTTAAAACAATTTACCTCATTAGGATTAATAAGAGAAATAGTTGTTGATCAAAATAAATCACTCTATTGTAATAATAATAAATCTCATTATCATTTGTATATTGAAGATGAAGGTAAGATTCATGATATACCTACAAAAAATATTAATCTTGATATACCTTCTATTCCTGCTTGTCTCTCATTGCATAATATTGATGTTATTGTCAGAGTTAGATCTCTTAAAGAAGACCAAAAAAAGAATTAAATTGTTATGCACAACATAAAGTTGTGGTCTCCAAATAATAAAAAAACAAACCTCCACAAGTTTATTAATCAACTAGATAAAAGTTTAAATATAAAAAATTATGCTGACTTGCATAATTGGAGCATAAAACATAAAAATGAATTTTGGACTAATGTATGGGATTTCACAAATTTTGTTGGTGAAAAAAAAGGTAAAATTTTTAAATCAGCACCTGAATTTACTAATAATAAATTTTTTGATGAATGTAAGATAAATTATGCTGAAAATTGTTTAACAAGAGATGATGATGATGATGCAATAATATTTCACTCTGAAAAAAAAATTAAAAGAAATTACTCTTGGAGAGAGCTTAAAAGTGCAGTTTTGAAATTTGCAAATTATTTAAAAAATAATAACATTGAAAAAAATGATAGGATAGCTGCTATACTTCCTAATATACCTGAAACTGTAATTTCATTTTTATCTACAGCACAATTAGGTGCTATTTGGTCATCATGTTCATCAGATTTTGGTAAAAAAGCAATTATAGATAGATTTAAACAAATTGAACCAAAAGTATTATTATTTTCAGATTATTATTTTTACAACAATAAAAAAGTTGATACGACAAAAATTATAAAAGATGTTGTATATAATATCCCAAGTATAGAAAAAATTATTTTAATACCATATGAATTTAATGAAAAAGATTATCAATTAGATTTTGAATACGATAATTTGTGTAAGATTTTACAACAAGAAATTGCGTATAGTAAATTTGAAAAGTTTAATTTTAATCACCCACTGTATATTCTTTATTCGAGTGGAACTACTGGAGTACCAAAATGTATTGTTCACAGTTCTGGTGGAGCGCTAATACAGCACAAAAAGGAACATGTACTGCATTGTGATATTAATGAAAAGGATAGAGTATTTTATTTTACTACTTGTGGGTGGATGATGTGGAATTGGTTAGTTTCTGCTTTGGCGTCAAAAGCAACAATAATTTTATATGATGGATCCCCTTTTATTCCCGATAATAAACATCTTTTTGAAATAGCAGAAGAAGAAGGCATTAATTTTTTTGGCACTGGTGCAAAATATTTAGATACTTTAAAAAATAATAAAATTAAAATTAAAGAAAGTTTTAAATTAAATAGTTTAAATACACTAGCTTCAACAGGATCTCCTTTGGTTAATGAATCATTTGAATACGTTTATGAAAACATCAAATCAAATATTCATCTTGAATCTATAAGTGGTGGTACTGATTTAGTTTCGTGTTTTGTTACCGGTAATCCGTTAATGGATGTCTATAGTGGTGAAATTCAGTGTAAAGCTCTTGGAATGGATGTTGATGTATTTGATGAAAAAGGAAATTCAATTGAAAATCAAAAAGGAGAACTAGTATGTAAATCTTCTTTTCCATCAATGCCTTTATATTTTTGGAACGATCATGATAATAAAAAATATTTTAATTCTTATTTTAGTAAATATGAAAACATTTGGTATCATGGAGATTATATTGAAAAAACTATAAATGGCGGTTATGTAATTTATGGCCGATCAGATGCAACTCTAAATTCTGGAGGAGTAAGAATAGGTACTGCAGAAATTTATAGAGTAATTGAAAATATTACAGAAGTTCAGGAAGCTGTTGCAGTGGAATATAAATTAAAAAATGATACACAAATTATATTATTTGTTGTCTTGAATAAAAATTTTGAATTTAATGAAAATTTAAGGTCTAAAATAATAGATGAAATAAAAATTAATCTTTCTTACAAGCATATTCCCTCACAAATATATGCTATAAGTGAAATACCAAGAACTAGAAGTGGTAAAATAGTTGAAATTTTAATTAAAAAATTAATTAATGGTGAAAGTATTGAAAATGAAGAATCATTGGCTAATCCAGAATGTTTAAAAGAATTCGAATTAGTATATAAAAACTTAAAGAATAATTATGCCAAATAGAGTTGTAGTCAGTAAACTAGGTGGTCCAGAAGTTTTAAAATATGAAAACTATGACTTACCTAAAAATGTTGAAGAAAATATGGTCAGAATTAACCAAACTTCAATTGGTATTAACTACATAGATACGTATCATAGAACAGGAATATACCCGTTACCTGTAGAAATCCCTTTTTGTTTAGGAGTAGAAGCAGCAGGAGATGTTATAGAAATTGGAGATAATGTATCGAACTTAAAAGTTGGTGATAGAGTAGCTTACTCCTTTAGCCCTCCAATTGGTGCCTATTGTGAAGTTAGAGATTTTGATTCTCAAAGAGTTGTAAAATTACCAGAATATATTTCAAATGATGAAGCTGCTTCAATATTATTGCAGGGAATGACCGTCGAATACCTTTTTGAAAGATTGTATAAATTACAAAAAGATGAAGTTTTTTTATTTCATGCAGCTGCTGGAGGTGTTGGATTAATTGCTAGTCAATGGGCAAAATCCATAGGAGCTAAAATGATAGGTACTGTTAGTACTGATGAAAAAGCATCATTAGCAAAAGAAAACGGATGTGAATTCACTATTAATTATAAACAAGAGGATGTTCATAGTAATGTTTTAAAATTAACAAACAATGAGGGAGTTAATGTTGTTTATGATGGAGTAGGCAAAGATACGTTTGATATATCTTTAAAATGCTTAAAATTTAGAGGGCTAATGGTATCTTTTGGACAATCTTCCGGAATGGTAAATGATGTAAATCTTCACAGTACATTTAATCCTAAAAGTTTATATTATACTAGACCAACATTAATGCATTATATTCGTAATTCAGAAGAGCTAACAGAATGTAGTAACAAATTGTTTTCAAAAATTAAAAATAAAGAAATTAAGCCTAATATATTCAAAAAATTTAAATTATCCGAAGCTAGTGAGGCTCATGAGTTAATTCAATCAAGGAATTCGGTAGGGTCAATAATTCTATGCCCCTAGATTAGTGGCATCCCCTAGGAGAGTCGAACTCCTCTTTTCAGGATGAAAACCTGATGTCCTAACCGATAGACGAAGGGGACACGTGATTGGTATATAGTAGATATTTTGATTTTTTTCAAATTATTTAATTGATTACTTTGACGTCATAGATCAATATTTGAGGCATCTGACTATTTGAAAAGTTATCTTTTTTAATAGAACACAAAATATGAAATTTAAATTTATTAAACTTCAGAAGATAATCACCAATAAGGGTATTCATACTGTTGAATGATATACCTTTTAAATTTTCACCTACATCATTTTTAAAAAAAATTAAAATATGTTTATTTTTTATATTTTTAACCTGATCAATTACTATATCTTTGATTAAAAATTGAGGTTCTTCATTACCTTTGCCGTGAGGTTCTAATAATTCTAAATTATCTAAAAAATCTTTGTTTATTTGATTCACAGAAATTTCACTGTCATAAAATATTTTTTTTTCAAAAAATTTTTCTTGATATAAATCAAATTTTTTAACTAAAAATTTATCTATTTTATCTAATTTTTTTTTATTTATTTTTAAACCTACTGCCATTTTATGACCACCACCATCTTCTATTAAATCATTAGCCTTAAGTTCAAGAACAATACTACCAATATCAATTTGATCTATAGATCTGCCTGAGCCAGATCCAATATTATTAATAAAAGAAAATACAAATGTTGGCTTGTTATAAAGAGCTACTATTTTACTGGCAACTATACCTAAAACACCTTGGTGCCAATTCTCTTTATAAACAATAATAAATTTTTTATTTTCTTGATCTTTTATTTGCTCAATTGCTTCATTGAATATATTTTGTTCAATTAATTTTCTTTTTTCATTAATTAAAAATAGTTTTCTAGAAATAGTTTCTATTTCAGAATCATCATTTGATATCAGAAGTCTGGAAGATAAAGAAGAGTCATCAATTCTACTCGCAGCATTAATTTGCGGTCCTAAGACAAAACCAATATCTTTAGCTAAAGGTTCATGATTGATATTAGAGTTATCTAATATTTTAGTTATTGATTTATTTTTTCGACTTCTAATGAGCTCCAAACCTTTACTGACAATTGATCTATTGTAATTATTAATATTAACAATATCACAAATTGTTCCAACAGCAACTAAGTCTAAATATGACATCAAATTTGGTTCTTTTATATTTGGAAATAATTTTAATTCTCTAATTTGCTTTCTTAAACCCATTAAAAAAAGAAAGGTTACTGCTACTGCAGCAAAGTCTTTATAATCATTGTTTTCATCAAATCTATTTGGATTAATTACCGAGTGAACTTTTGGAAGTTTAAATTCACTTAAATGATGATCTATAACTATAACTTCAATATCTTTGTAATTTGGCAAATCAATCGAGTTAAATGCTGATGTACCACAATCCAGTGTAAACAATAGTGTAATTTTTTCATTAAGCATTTCATTCATAAGCCTAACATTTGGACCATAACCCTCCGATAATCTATGCGGAATTTTACAAACAATATTATTGGTAAAATTATTTAAAAATTTATATAAAATTGAAGCAGAAGTAGATCCATCAACATCATAATCAGCGATTATTCCAATCTTTTCATTATTTTTTAAAGCCTCAATACATCTTTCAATTCCTTTTTTCATATCTTTAAGTTCAAAAGGATCCGGAAGATTATTTAAAAGATTTGGATTTATATAGTTATCATAATTATCTTCGAAGACACCTCTTGAAATTAGAAGTTTTGAAAAAATTTCAGATATTGATTTTTTTTGTGAAAGAGCTTGTATGTGCTTAAAGTCTATTTGCTTTTCTTCCCAAAATTTATCGGATAATGATTTTTCAATATTCACATTAATTAATTATCATGAATAGCAAGAACAGTAATTTTTTCTTTTACAAATTCTAAACCTTCAATTTTATTAATTACATTACTTAATTTTTCTTTCTGAATATTATGAGTAGTTATTATAATAGGTATAGGTTTATCTGCTTCAGAACTCTCGGGAAGTTGAAGTATTTTTTTAACAGATATATCAAAATCACTAAAATAATTAGTAATTGATGAAAGAACGCCAGGTTTGTCTTCTGTCATTATTCTTAGGTAATAACTATTAATTATATTTTCTACTGAATATTTTTCAAAACTTTGTAACTTATCAATTTTAAAACCCAAATTATCAAATTTTTCATTCTGAGATATATCATATAAATCAGACAAGACAGAGCTGGCAGTTGGTTTTCCCCCTGCTCCTTCACCCTCTAAAAATAAATTTTCTAGATGTATAGTTTCAATATTAATCGCATTAAGAGCATTATCAACACTTGCTAAGGGATTATCCATTGAAACTAATTTTGGTGAAGTAAAGTTTGAAATTTTTCCTTCAATGATGCAGGCTTCAGATATTAATTTTATCTTATACCCTAATTTTTCAGCAAAATTAATATCTTCAATTTTAATATTTGAAATTCCTTCAATATAATTATTATTAAAGTTTAAATTTGATTTAAAACATAGAGTTGATAATATTGTTAACTTGTGCGCTGCATCATATCCGCCAATATCTAATTTTGATTCCTGATCAGAAGTAAATCCTTTATCTTTAGCAACTTTAAGAACTGCATCAAAGGACAAATTATCTTGTTGCATTTTTGTTAAAATGTAATTTGTAGTTCCATTTAAAATCCCAGAAATTTTATTAATTCTATCTAAACTAATAGAATTTTTTATTGTTTTTATTACTGGTATACCACCTGCAACAGCAGCTTCATATGATAAAGCTAGTGAATGTGTGTTAGCTAATTTAAATAATTCTTTTCCATGATTAGCTATTAATGCTTTATTTCCTGTTACAACATGTTTTTTATTTTTTAATGCTGTTTCAATAATTTCATAGCTAATTCCTTTTTCTTCACCAATTAATTCAACAATTACGTTACAATTATCATCTTTAGACATTTCTCTTGGATCATCATACCAAGTATAATTTGATATATTAAAATTTCTTTTTTTATTTTTTGTTCTTGCAGATATTCCAACTATGTTCAATTCTACATCTGTTTTATCAAGAAAATAATTTTTATTTTCTTCAATTGTTTCAACTAGTGCTGATCCAACATTTCCTAATCCCGCTATACCAATATTAAGTTTACTCATAACTAAATTTAACTTTTATAATCATTAATACATTTATCTATATCTTTTTTATCAGTATTAGAAATACTACAAAAATCTAATAATTCTTTATCAGTTAATTTGACATCTTTAAAATCAGGAACATTATCAATATCAGGATATCCGCATGAAACGATAAAAAGGGGAAGAAGGAAAACTGTAAAATATTTAATCATTCTAAAGATACTGTTTCTTGAATATTCTCTGCTATATTAAAGCATTGTACTGCTTGACCGGCAGCACCTTTGATTAGGTTATCTATTGCGCTAACAATGATAATTTTATCCTCACTATGATGATTAAAAATTTTAATTTTACAATAATTAGAATTTTGAACAGAAAAAAAATCAAGGGTTTCATCATTATCGATATATTTTATAAAAGGATTTATTTTTTGTAAGTCTTTGAATATATTTATGACATCAGTTTTTTTTATACTATTATTGAGATTGCAATAAATTGTAGAAATCATACCTCTAAAATTAGGAAGAATGTGAGGATTAAATGAAAACTTTACTTCATTTTCTGAACTATGTTTATTAAGCTCTTGTCTAATTTCTGCAATATGTCTGTGATTATTTGTATTATAATTGTAAAAATTATAATCATTTTTTGATTTCATTTTATTGAAATCAAATTTCTTTCCTGATCCACTATAACCTGATTTAGAATCGATAATTATATTCTTGGTATCAATTAATTTATTTTTTATTAAAGGTATTAATGGTAATAAAATAGAAGTTGGATAACATCCAGGTACCGCAATATTTTTTGAATTTTCTATTTTATCTCTATTTATTTCAGCAAGACCGTAGATAAAATTGTTTAAATGCTCTTTGCACTCATGTTCATTGCCATAATTTTCTTTATATACATCAAAATTATCTAATCTAAAGTCAGCTGATAAATCTATAATATTAATTTTATTAAAATATTTTTTTACATATTTATTCGATACGGCATGAGGTAAAGCTAAAAAAACATAATCACTATCTTCAGCATTAAAACTATTATTTGGTCTTAAAAGAGGAAGTTGATTATACTCTTGTGTATTATCAATATTATTTAGATAACTGTCATGAATAGTTTCTGATCCTAGAAAATTTATATCTACGTAAGAATGATTTGATAGGATTTTTACTAACTCCATTCCAACATAGCCGGTTGAGCCTAAAACGGCCACTCTAATCTTTTTTTTCATGAAAATTTATCTTTTAGAGAATTGGTAACTTCGTCTGGCTTTAGCTAAACCAGCTTTTTTTCTTTCAACAACTCTTGGATCTCTAGTAAGAAAACCAACTTTTTTGAGAGGTGGTCTATTTGATTGATCGTATAAACTTAATGCTTTGCTAATACCATGTCTTATAGCACCAGCTTGACCCGAAAGGCCGCCGCCTTTTACTGAAGCCATAATCTCATATGAATTATCAGCTTTAACAACATCTAAAGGCTGATTAACTATCATTTGTAGCACAGGTCTTGAAAAGTATTTATCTAGAGGTTTGCCGTTAATTTTAATTTCACCACTACCTCTTTTTAACCACACTCTTGCAATAGAATTTTTTCTTTTTCCAGTAGCGTAAGCTCTTTCTTTATTATCTAAAATATTTTCAGTTTGATTTTCTTGATTTTCCATAATTAAATTTTATTTTTAGTATTCATTGAAGCTATATCAATTATTTGAGGATTTTGAGCTTCATGTTTATGATTTTCATCTCTGTAAATTTTGCAATTAGATAATTGTTGCCTTCCTAATGGGCCTCTAGGGATCATTCTTTTAATAGCAAGTTTGATCATTTCATCAGATTTGTTTTTTTCTTTCATTTTATTAGGAGTAGTCTCTTTTATTCCTCCTGGATATCCAGTGTGTCTGTAATATATTTTATTATCAGCTTTTTTGCCTTTTAGATGAATTTTATCAGAATTGATTATAATCAAGTTATCGCCACAGTCTTGGTTAGGGGTATATTCAGGCTTATTTTTACCTCTTAATATATTTGCAGAAATAACAGCAAGTCTTCCTAAAACTGCGTCTTTGGCATCAATTAAGACCCACTTTTTTTTAATATCGCTTTTTTTTAAAGAGAATGTTTTCATCGCGTGCCCAAATACATATATTGAAAAATTAAGTCAATAATTTAATAAAAAAAACCCTCTAACTAGAGGGTTTTTTAAAGTTTTATAAGTATTTAATTATGCAGTAGCTGAGTCTTTAGCAGCAGCGTTCCAGATAATTAAACCGAATAAGATTTTATTAATAAAATCAGCAAGGTTGTAGATCCAGTTTAGAGTATCAGCATCAACTGAACCCATCATTAAACCGAATACATATCCAAGAGGATAAATTGCCCAACCAACTAATACAATTAATCTCATTGCATTAAATGCTGAAGTTACTGATTCTTTAGTTGTAGCAGCCTGACTTGCTTCACCTCGGAAAATTTCCCAAATGATTACAGCCCAACCGATCATACCAATGATGAAACCAAGTAATACTGAAATATGACCTGCTTCTCCAAGGTAACCACCAACTATCATTACAAGTGTACCAATGAGCAATCTATAGAAAGCACCACTAGATACAGCTGCGCCGGCAGCAACTAGAATTAAAAAGAATTCAACCATTTGGAGTGGAACAGTTAAAATCCAATCAATATATCTATATACTGTTGGTGACTCACCTGTAGCAACCCAAAAGTCTCTCATATACATGTAATGTACAGCGGCTATAAAAGTAATTAGCCCTGCAACAACCATTGAAGTTCTCCATTTAGAAGAAACTCTCATACCTTCATAAAAGAAGAAAATAGTAGATGCCCACATTCCGATTGAAACAATCCAGAAAGTAATACCTACGAAATCACCTTCACCTAGGAA
>LULQ01000727.1_pt1 | contig 18875 bp, 18 predicted proteins | sample 728091 | NCBI WGS metagenome assembly LULQ01 (sample SAMN03860285, study PRJNA289734) | marine metagenome | biome: seawater column; feature: ocean; material: water; isolation source: Red Sea water column Station 149 - depth 10m | place: Saudi Arabia: Red Sea | collected 2011-10-15 | depth 10 m
GGTCAGGCCGAGCATGGTCGGGTCCTGCGAGCGGGCACCGAGGACCGCGAGGCCGCCCGCACCCGCGGTGAGCAGCAGCCCGGTGACCAGCACCAGACGCTCCCCGCGGCGGTCGGTGACCATGCCCCACGCGACGAGGGCCAGCACGACGCCCAGCGTCGGCGCCGCGGCCACCAGGCCGGCCTGCGGCAGCGTGAGACCGAGCTGGTCGCGCAGCGAGGGGATGAGGAACGCCGGCCCGTGGATCGTCACCGCCGCCGCGGCCTGGGCCAGCGTGGAGGCGCCGAGCATCGCCCAGCGCCGGGTCCACCCCGGGCTGCGCTGGTCGACGATGACGCTCACCGACCCATCAGAAACCCTCGACCCCCCGGATCCGACCAGCATCTCGGCGTACGGCGTGTGAGAAATGCCGCCGAGAGGTCACTGGCGCACGGCCGAGGGGTCGCTCGTGCACGGCCCGGACGCCGAACCGGCGCGACGCTCCGTACGGAGACGTCGCGCCGGTTCGGCGTGGTGGTCCGGGGTCAGGACTCGGAGATCGAGAGCTTCGAGGTCGCGAAGTCGAGGACCGCGCCGGTGCCGTCGAGCAGCGTGACGCGGACGCCGACGATGCGGATGCCGCCCTTGATCTTCTTCTTCAGGCCGGTCTGGATCTTGGCCAGGCCGGGGATCTCGAGCTCACCGAGCTGGTCGAGGCTCTGCGGCTCCCCGCCCAGCGTGATGGCGCCGAAGCTGGCCCTGGCGTTGCGCTTGAGCTTGCCGTTGGCCATCCGCTTCACCTTGACCTTGGACTTGATCGCCTCGACGACCAGCTGGCCGCCCAGGTCGAGCTCGGCGACCGACGAGGCCTCCATGCCGACGGCCTTGCGCGTGGTCTGCTTGCCCTTCTGGCGGGCGCTGGCGCCCTCGACGGTGATCTCGTCGGCGAGGTTCACGTCGGCGGCGTCCATCGGGTCGAGCTCGCCGTCGGTGCCGGTGCAGGGCATCACCTGGTTGATCACCTTGCCGACCTCGACGAGCTCGCCGAGGACCTTGGCCTTGGCGGGGACGCCGCTGCCGTGGAAGATGCCGGACTTGTAGCCCTTCTCGATCTTGGAGACCGAGCGCGCGACCTTGACCGTGGTCTCGGTCGGGATGACCTTGATGACCAGGCCGACGGCGTAGGCGCGCGCGTCGTCCTTGGTCTCCTTCTCGATGGTCCGGCCGAGCTCGATCACGGCCAGGCCCGGGATCGTGATCGGCTGGTCGGCCGAGGGGATGTCCAGGCTCTGCGGCTCGCCGCCGGGCGGGGTGTAGCTGATGCCGGCGATGTCGGACCGCGCCGTGGCGTGGAAGCCGTCGGCGTCGTGGAAGGCGCTGGTGGTCGACTCGACGCCGTCGATGGTGAGGCTGCCCAGCGGGGTGTCGGCGAGCACGATCTCGGCGACCCGGTGGACCGAGGCGGACGTGGCGACGCCCTTCTTCTGCGAGGTCGTCACGCGGGAGTAGACGCCACGGACCGTGCCGAGGCCGGGGACCTCGCTCTCGGCGACGAAGTTGCGGTGGGCCTTGCCGGCGTCGCTGGTGCAGGCGATCGAGCTGAGCGCCGTGCGGTCGGAGCCGACGGGCACCATGCCGCCGGAGGCGGAGGTGCCATAGCCGTTGGCCCGGAACGCGAACGACGTGCGGGTGAGCTTGGCGCGCTCGGCACTCTCACGGGCGCTGTCGGGGGCGGCGCTCGCCGCGGGGGCCAGCGCGACCGAGGCGGTCAGGCCGAGGGCCAGGGCGGTGAGCGTGCCGGTGGCGGCGCGCAGCGCGCGGGTGGGACGGGACGGGTGGCGGGGGGTGATGGGGGACATCGTGCTCCTCGGCCGCGGGGCCGAGGCCCCGTGCGCTGGTGGGGGTGGTGGCGTCCTGCCGCGTCACGGGGCTGTGACGCACGTGACACAAGGGTTTCCAGCGTGCGCCCCTTCAAACCTGTTGGGGATACGAGAGGGGTCTTGGCCTGCGCTGGTCCAGACCGGCTCGGTCTCGGGTACGAGACGGCGAGGCGGCCGGCGCGTGACCTCTGTGCGGGCGCACAGACCTCGCCACCCCGCACCGATCGGGCTCGGTGCGGGGTGGGCGGAGGGGTCCAGCGCCCGGCGAGGGCGCCGGATGTGCCTGGGTGCGGCCTCAGAAGGGGCGGATCTTGACCTTCGCCAGCCCGATGTCTACGACCGAGTCGATCTCGGTGCCCTCGAGCAGGCTGATCCTCAGGGCGACCACGCGCATGCCGTAGGGCGTGCGGGTGCGCACGTCGGTCTCGATCTTGGCCAGCCCGGGGATCTCGATCCCGTCGAGGTCGGGCAGGGCGAAGGACTGGCCGTTGAAGGAGATCGATCCCACGGTGGTGCCGTCGGAGGAGCGGCGCACCTTCTTGCCGGTGCGCACGGCCGTGGCCTTCGAGCGGATCGCGTCGATGACGAGCGTCCCGCCACCCAGGTCGACCCGGCCGACGGTCGCGGTGGCGACGGCCTTGGCCTTGTTCCTGCGTCGGTTCTGGGTGGTGCGGGTGGTGCCCTGCGCGCCCTCGATCCGGATCGCGCCGGCGAGGTCGACGGTGGCCGCAGCCTCCTCCAGACGCTCACCGCCGGTGCCCAGGCAGGGCATCCGCTGCACGACCGCCTGGCCCACCGTGATCAGGTCGCCGAGCAGGCTGACCTGGACCGGGGCGCCGGCGCCGTTGAAGATGCCGCCGCGTTCGCCCTCCTCGATCTTCGCCGCGCTGCGGGAGATCTTCACGACCGTGCCGGTGGGGATGATCTTGACCTCGAGCCCGGTGGCGTAGGAGCGGGCCTGGGTCTGGTTGGCTTTCTCGATGGTGCGGCCGAGCTGGATCCTCAGCAGGCCGGGCACGGTCACGGGCTGCTCCGGCGAGGGCAGCGGCAGGCTCTGCTCGAGTCCGCCGGGCAGGCCCAGGGTGAGCCGCCCGAGCGAGGTGCGCGCACGCGAGTCGTAGCCGTCGGGCCCGTGCCAGGCCTTGGCGACCGTGTTGACCGCGGAGATGCCGAGCGTCAGCAGGCCGGGCACGCCGATGGCGACGTCCGCCACCTTGTGCTTGCCGATGGAGGTGGTGCGGCCCTTCACGCGCTTGGTCTGGGTCGTGGAGTCGACGGTGCCGATCTGTAGAAGGCCGGGCACGTCGGCGTCCACGACGGTGTTGCTGTTGTTCTTGCCGAGCAGGTTGGTGCACCCGATCGAGCTGACGGCGGTCCGGCTGGAGTCCACGGGCAGGTCGCCGCCCTCGACGCTGGTGCCGTACCCGTTGGCGCGGAAGGCGAAGCGGGTGGAGCGCAGCTTCGTGGAGCGCTCGGCGAGCGTGGCGACGGCCCCGCTCGCGGCTGCCGGCGCGGCGGCGAACGCGAGGCCGGCGGCCAGTGCGCCGACTGCGAGGCCGGCCCCCCATCTGCGGGCTCGGTGGCGGGCAGCGGTCGTGGGTGCAGGCATGGGTCTCCCTCGGATCGGGCCCTGCCCCCCGCGGACCCTGGTGTGGATGCTGCGTCGCGCCCTCACGCGATCAGCGCTCGACGGGACTCCCTGACCCGTCGGACAAGAGCCATCCTTGCCCAGACGGGCCGACGGGTCACGTCCGGCATCCGCCAGGCGGACCGGTCTCGGATCCCAGACAGCTCCACCGGCGGACCCCTGGTGCCCCTCCGGCCCGAGGGCGTGTCATGGACGACATGGAGAGCGTGTCGAGCAACGGGGTCGATCCGGGAGCCAGGTCGGCGGTCGAGGTGGGGGTCGGCCCCCTCGCCCCCGACCAGGTCGTGGCCGTGGCGCGGGGTGGCGCCGGGGTCCGGCTGGGCGAGGACGCGCTGGCCGCGATCGACCGGGCCCGCGCGGTGGTCGAGGGGCTCGCGGCGGCCGACACCCCGGCGTACGGCGTCTCGACGGGGTTCGGGGCGCTCGCGACCCGGCACATCCCCACCGAGATGCGGGCGCGTCTGCAGCGCTCGCTGGTGCGCTCGCACGCCGCCGGCTCCGGCCCGGAGATCGAGCGCGAGGTGGTGCGGGCGCTGATGCTGCTGCGGCTCTCGACGCTGGCGACCGGTCGCACCGGGGTACGCCGGGAGACCGCCGCCCTGCTGGCCGGACTCCTCCACCACGGCATCACGCCGGTCGTGCGCGAGCACGGCTCGCTGGGTTGCTCGGGCGACCTCGCGCCGCTCTCGCACTGCGCGCTGGCGCTGATGGGGGAGGGCGAGGTGCGCGACGCCTCCGGCACCTTGATGCCCGCCGCGGACGCGTTGGCAGCCGCCGGGCTCGAGCCGGTCGAGCTGGCCGCCAAGGAGGGCCTCGCCCTCATCAACGGCACCGACGGGATGCTCGGGATGCTCGTGCTGGCGCTGCACGACCTGCGGGTGCTCCTGCGCACCGCCGACGTCGCGGCCGCCATGTCGGTCGAGGGGCTGCTCGGCACCGACCGGGTCTTCGCACCCGAGCTGCAGGCGATCCGGCCGCACCCGGGTCAGGCCGACTCGGCGGCCAACCTGGTGCGGCTGCTGGCCGGCTCGGGCGTCGTCGCGTCCCACCGCACACCCGACTGCACGCGGGTCCAGGACGCCTACTCGCTGCGCTGTGCCCCGCAGGTGCACGGCGCCGCCCGGGACACCGCGGACCACGCGGCCCGCGTCGCCTCGTGGGAGCTGGCGTCGGCGGTGGACAACCCCGTGGTCGTCGAGGATCGCGTCGAGTCCAACGGCAACTTCCACGGCGCCCCGGTCGCCTACGTGCTCGACTTCCTCGCGATCCCGGTCGCGGACGTGGCCTCGATGAGCGAGCGGCGTACCGACCGGTTCCTCGACAGGGCCCGCAACCACGGGCTGCCGCCGTTCCTGGCCGACGACCCGGGCGTCGACAGCGGGCTGATGATCGCGCAGTACACCCAGGCCGCTGTCGTCTCCGAGCTCAAGCGGCTCGCGGTGCCGGCGTCGGTCGACTCGATCCCGTCCTCGGCGATGCAGGAGGACCACGTGTCGATGGGCTGGGGCGCGGCGCGCAAGCTGCGCCGCGCGGTCGACGGGCTGGCGCGCGTCGTCGCGATCGAGGTGATGACCGCGGCCCGCGCGCTGGACCTGCGGGCGGCGGCGCTCGGCGTCTCCCCCTCACCGGCCACCGGCGCGGTCGTCGACCTTCTCCGCTCCTCCGGCGTCGCGGGCCCCGGCCCCGATCGCCACCTGTCCCCCGAGATCGAGACCTGTGTCGACCTCGTCCGCTCCCGCGCCGTGCTGGCCGCCGCGACCTCTGTGATCGGAGACCTCGCATGACCTCCTCTCCCTCGAACCCGCGGCTGCCGATCCACGCCGCCACCGGCACCGACCTCACCGCACGCTCCTGGCAGACCGAGGCGCCGCTGCGGATGCTGATGAACAACCTCGACCCGGAGGTGGCCGAGGACCCCGACCACCTCGTCGTGTACGGCGGCACCGGCCGCGCCGCCCGCTCCTGGGAGGCCTACGACGCGATCGTCGACACCCTGCGCGACCTCGCCGACGACGAGACTCTGCTGGTGCAGTCGGGCAAGCCGGTCGCGGTGATGCGCACCCACACCTGGGCGCCGCGCGTGCTGATCGCCAACTCCAACCTCGTGGGCGACTGGGCGAGCTGGGAGGAGTTCCGCCGGCTCGAGGACCTCGGGCTGACGATGTACGGCCAGATGACCGCGGGCTCGTGGATCTACATCGGCACCCAGGGGATCCTCCAGGGCACCTACGAGACGTTCGCGGCGGTGGCCGACAAGCGGTTCGGGGGGACGCTGGCCGGCACCATCACCGTCACTGCCGGCCTGGGCGGGATGGGTGGCGCGCAGCCGCTGGCGGTGACGATGAACGACGGCGTCGCGATCTGCCTCGAGTGCGACGAGGCCCGCATCCAGCGCCGCATCGACCACCGCTACCTCGACGTGCGGGCGTCCTCGCTGGAGGAGGCCGTGTCGATGGCGGTGCGGGCCCGCGACGAGCGGCGGGCGCTGTCGATCGGCGTGCTCGGCAACGCCGCCGAGATGCTGCCGCGGCTGCTGGAGATGGACGCCCCTGTCGACGTCGTCACCGACCAGACCTCGGCCCATGACCCGTTGGCCTACCTGCCGGTCGGGGTGCCCTTCGAGGAGTGGGAGGAGCGGCGTACCGCCGACCCGGCGGCGTTCACCAAGGAGGCGCAGGCCTCGATGGCCGCCCACGTCCGGGCGATGGTGGAGCTCCAGGACCGGGGCGCCGAGGTGTTCGACTACGGCAACTCCATCCGCGACGAGGCCCGCAAGGGCGGCTACGACCGGGCCTTCGAGTTCCCGGGCTTCGTGCCGGCCTACATCCGCCCGCAGTTCTGCGGGGGCCGCGGCCCCTTCCGGTGGGCGGCGCTGTCGGGCGACCCCGCCGACATCGCGGCCACCGACCGCGCCATCCTCGAGCTCTTCCCCGAGGACGAGAAGCTGCGCCGCTGGATCACCATGGCCGGCGAGCGCGTCCACTTCCAGGGCCTGCCGTCCCGGATCTGCTGGCTCGGCTACGGCGAGCGTGCCCGCGCAGGCGCGAAGTTCAACGAGATGGTCGCCTCGGGTGAGCTGGCCGCGCCGGTCGTGATCGGGCGCGACCACCTCGACTGCGGCTCGGTCGCCTCGCCCTACCGGGAGACCGAGTCGATGCTCGACGGCTCCGACGCGATCGCGGACTGGGCGCTGCTCAACGCGCTGGTCAACACCGCCTCCGGCGCCACGTGGGTCTCGATCCACCACGGCGGCGGCGTCGGCATCGGCCGCTCGATCCACGCCGGGCAGGTCGTCGTCGCCGACGGCACCGAGCTGGCTGCGGAGAAGATCGAGCGGGTGCTGACCAACGACCCCGGCATGGGGGTCGTGCGGCACGTCGACGCCGGCTACGACCGGGCCGACGAGGTCGCCCGCGAGCGGGGGGTGCGGGTGCCCATGGACTTCTCGTCGCGGGAGTCGTAAGGACTTCGTCACCGTGGTCGGCGCCTGCACCCGGCAGCATGGGGACGTGCGCCGACTCCGACGTCGTCCTCTACGTCGCCGCCAGCTGGTGCCACCACTGCCAGGACACCGACGCCTCGCTCGACGCCGACGGGGTGCCGGCGGGCCTGACGCTGGTGAAGATCGACTACGACGAGCGGACCGACCGCGTCAGCGGGGGCTGTCGAGGACCATGGTGATCGGCCCGTCGTTGACCGACGAGACCTGCATGTCGGCCCCGAAGACGCCGCGCTGCACGGGGGCGCCGAGGCGCTCCAGCTCGGTGCACACGGCGTCGTACAACGGCTCGGAGACGGGGCCGGGCGCTGCGGCGGCCCAGGTGGGTCGGCGACCCTTGCGGGCGTCGCCGTAGAGCGTGAACTGGCTGACGACCAGCACGGGGGCGCCCACGTCGGAGGCGGAGCGCTCCTCGCGCAGCAGCCGCAGCTCCCAGATCTTGCGGGCGGTCCACGCGACGTCGGCGGGGCCGTCGTCGTGGGTGACCCCGAGGTAGACGAGCAGCCCGGGCTCGGTGGTCGCGCCGACCACCTCGCCGTCGACGGTCACGCTGGCCGACAGGGTGCGCTGCACGACTGCTCGCATGGGCCCATCCTCCCCGGCGCCCGACCCCATCCGGGCGCCGGGGGAGGGACTACCAGACCCGACGGGTGTTGCCGCCCATCGGGACGAGGTTGAGCACCAGACCGACGACCAGCAGGATCGCGCCGATCGTGGTGAGGATGGAGATCTTCGCGATGAGCCCGATGATGAGCAGGATCAGTCCGAGGACGACCATGGGGAACCTCCTGTAGCGGGCCCGCCCTCGGTGGGCGGGCGTTGCTCCTACCGTTTCCCGCCCTTGCCGGGGCTCACTCCGCCCGATTGGGTGAGGGGATGGCGCACCCGCAGATGTTCGACGACGACGACCCGGTGCTCGCGCGGCTGCGCTCCGTGGCCCTCGCCCTGCCGGGCGCGGACATGAAGGTGTCGCACGGGCGGCCGGCGTTCTTCACGCAGAAGGTGTTCGCCTACTACGGCGGCTCGCAGAAGGTCGACGGGTCGTGGGTGGCCCACGACTGCTCGATCATGGTGCAGCCCGACCCCGCCGACCGCCCGGCGCTGCTGGACGACCCGCGCGTCTGGGTCCCGGCCTACCTCGGCGGGGCCGGGTGGCTCGGCGTCGACCTCGACCCCGACCCGGTCGCGGTGGACTGGGCCGAGGTCGGCGAGCTGCTCGATGCGTCGTACCGGCTGACCGCGCCGGCGCGGTTGGTGCGGGAGCTGGAGGGGCGCGCGGCGGGGTAGTCCGAATCCCGTTTCCTGCTTACTGCGCAGTAAGCAGGAAAAAGAATGCGTCGTAACCCGGCCGGCCGCCTCAGCCCAGCGCCGAGATCGCCTCGTGGATCGTCAGCGTCCGGCGGGCGGACTCGACGTGCAGGTTCTCGATCATCTTGTTCTTGTACGTCGCGACACCGGAGCCGGCCGTCTCGAAGGCCTCGATCAGGCCCTTGGCGTCCTCGACCGCCTCGGCGGAGGGGGCGAACTGCTCGTTGGCGGGCTCGACCTGTCCGGGGTGGATGAGGGTCTTGCCGTCGAAGCCCATCTGGCGGCCCTGCTCGCACTCGGCGAGGAAGCCCTCGGCGTTCTTCACGTCGTTGTAGACGCCGTCGAGGATCTGCACGCCGGCGGCGCGGGCCGCGAGCAGCGCCATCGACAGCGAGGTCATCAGCGGGGCGCGGCCGGGGACGTGCTCGGCGTACAGCTCCTTGACCAGGTCGTTGGTGCCCATCACGATCACCGCGAGCCGGTCGGAGGCGGCCGCGATCTCGCGCGCGTTGAAGATCGCCTCGGGCGTCTCGACCATCGCCCAGAGCTTGGTGTGCTCCGGCGCGCCGGCCTTCTCCATCGCCTCGACGAGGCCGAGCACCTCGGCGGCGCTGTTGACCTTGGGGACCACGATGCCGTCGGGACCGGCCTTCGCCGCGGCGGCGAGGTCGGCGTCGTGCCACTCGGTGCCGAGGCTGTTGACGCGGATGGTGACGGTCTCCAGGGCCCGGTCGTTGGCGCCGGGCATGTAGAGGACGGAGCGGAGAACGGTCGTCATGGTCAGTCCACCTCGATCGCGTCGTACTGCTTCTTCAGCTCGGGGTCGATGGCGGCCAGCTGCTCGGCCAGCTCGACCATCACCAGGCACTGCTTGAGGGAGGCGTCGTCCTCCATCTTCCCGTCGAGCATCACCGCACCCGTGCCGTCGCCCATGGCGGCGACCACGCGACGGGCGTGCTTGATGTCCTCGACCGAGGGGCTGAAGACCTTGTTGGCGATGGCGATCTGCTTGGGGTGCAGGCTCCAGGTGCCGACGCAGCCGAGCAGGAAGGCGTTGCGGAACTGGTCCTCGCAGGCCACCACGTCGGCGATGTCGCCGAAGGGGCCGTAGTAGGGGTAGATGCCGTGGGTCGCGCAGGCGTCGACCATCCGGGCGATCGTGTAGTGCCACAGGTCCTGCTGGAAGATCGCGCGGTGCGCGTCGGGCTGCTCGTGGACGGGGTCCTGACGGACGAGGTAGCCGGGGTGGCCGCCGCCGACGCGGGTGGTCTTCATGCGGCGGTCGGCGGCGAGGTCGGCCGGGCCGAGGGAGAGGCCCTGCATGCGCGGCGAGGCGCCGCAGATCTCCTCGACGTTGGCGACGCCGCGGGCGGTCTCGAGGATCGCGTGGACCAGGATCGGCTTCTCCAGCCCGGCCTTGGCCTCGAGCTGGGCGAGCAGCCGGTCGACGTAGTGGATGTCCTCGGCGCCCTGCACCTTCGGCACCATGATGACGTCGAGCTTGTGGCCGATCGCGGGCACGAGCCGGGTCAGGTCGTCGAGCACCCAGGGGCTGTCGAGGGAGTTGATCCGGGTCCACAGCTGCGTGGGTCCGAAGTCGGTCTCCGACGCGATCTTCACCAGGCCCTCGCGTGCGGCCTCCTTGTTGTCGGCCTTGACGGCGTCCTCGAGGTTGCCGAGCAGCACGTCGACTGTCCCGACCATCTGCGGGATCTTCGCCGCCATCTTCTCGTTGCTGGGGTCGAAGAAGTGGATCGCGCGGCTCGGCCGCGCCGGGATCTCGGTCGGCGGGGTCGGCGCACCCACGGCGAGGGGGCGGAAGAAGTCCTTGGCGCTCTTGCTGCTGGGCATGGTGCGGAAACTAGCAGCGCGTCGTTACCCGTCGGTATGACCGATCTGACAGCGGACGGTCGGGGCCTGGCGCCAGCCGGGTTTGTCGGCTGGCCGACAAACCCGGAAGTGGGACGACGAAACTCTGTCGTCCAGCTCCCGGGTTCAGCGGCTGACCGACACACCCGGCCGAGGCTCGCCGCTCACACCCACCACCGCCACCACCGGCGTCGGGGAGCGGGGGTGGCGGCGGAGCGGGCGTTCTCCGCGCGTACGGCGGCGGCCCGGTCGGCCCGGCGGGTGGCCCAGGCATCCACGGTCGCCTCGACGTCGCGGGGCATCGTGATCAACGGCGGGCCGTCGACAGGGGTGTAGCGGGCGCGGATGACGCGGGCGTTGAACTCCTCCACCTCACGGCGTACGTCGCCCTCGACCGTGTGCCGGTCCAGGCGGGCGTCCAGCTCCGCGTCGTCCTTGCGCAGCTGCAGGCTCGGGGGCAGCACGCCGGTGATCTGCTCCCGCTCGACGAGCCGCTTCACCCACCAGTCGGGGTCGTGCTGCTCGCCCAGCCCCTCGATCGGCTTGCCGGCGCCGGGGAGGTCGTCGAAGTCGCCGCGGGCGTGGGCGACGCGGATCTGCTCGTCGACCCACTGGTGCTGGTAGGCGATCCGGGCGGCGGAGGCGGACTGGGTCGAGCGCTTGCGCCGCTCGGCCTCGTCGCGGGCGCGCTGGACCTCGTTCTGCTGCGACTCCGACACGTGGACCACCCCTGTGCGGCCAGCCTACGACCGGGGACCAGCCCACCGGCCGGGCCTCAGGCCCCCAGCGTCTCCGGGCGAGCCACCTCGAGGGTGACCTCGTCGGTGACCTTCGGCGCGAGCAGCAGGCAGACCGCGGCGACGACGGCGGCCACCGAGCAGACCGCCCAGACCGTGAGGTAGCCCGAGAGCGGGGCCGCGCCCTCGGCGGGCCCCTCGAGCGAGCCCGTGGAGGCCAGGGCGATCGCGAAGACCGAGGAGGCGATCGCGCCGCCGACGGTCTTGGTCGCGTTGGTCATCCCGGTCGCGAAGCCGGTGCGGTCGCGCGATCGCCATGTTGGTCAGCGTCTGGGTCGTGGAGTCGTGGAAGGGCAGGAACAACCCGTAGCCCAGCGCCACCAGCAGCGAGGAGGCCACCAGCGCCCCGCGCGGCCCGAGCAGCCGTGCGCTGAGCGGCAGGGTGAACGCGCCGATCGCCAGGAACACGACGTACACCCCGACCAGCGTCGAGACGAAGGCAGCGTCCGCGCCGAGGCCGTAGCCGACGACGTCGGGGTCGGTGCGGGCGAAGGTGGACAGCGGGATCTGGGCGCCGAGCACGGACATGCCGAAGAGGAACGCCGTGAGCTGGATCGGCCACTGGTCGGTGCGTGCGAGGAGCCGCACGTCGACCATCGGGTCGGCCAGCGACCGCTCGAGCCGCACGAACGGCACCAGCGCCGCCAGCCCGGCCAGCACCAGCAGCCACGGCAGCGCCGCGGCCGGGCCCTGCAGCCGGATGGCGATGAGGCCGCCCATCACCAGGCCGAGGACCAGCGTGATCATGCCCAGGCCGCGCCAGTCGTACCCGCCGGTGGCCTCCCCGGGCACGTCCTCGACGCCGAACCAGACGAGCACCAGCACGACGGTCGTCACGATCGCCGGCAGCATCAGCAGGGTCGTCATCGACGTCGCCTCGACCAGCGCGCCGGAGGTGAGCGCGCCGATGATCACCGACAGCTCCAGCGCCCCGACCAGCACGGCGGCGGCGCGACGGGTGAGCAGCTGCTGGCGGCCCGCCACGCCCCACGAGGCCAGCGCGGTGACTGCGGTCGAGAGCACCAGCACCTTCTTGTGGCCGACCAGGTCGCCGAGCCGAGCCAGCGGCGGCACGCACAGCGCCGAGACGATCAGCTGTGCTGCCTCGAACCAGTTGACGTCGGCGTCGTCGATCCCGAGGTGGTCGGCGATGTCGCTGAAGATCGGCGTGTAGTAGCCCTGCAGCACGCCGCTGGCGACCTCGACGGCCACCAGCAGCCCGACGATCGCGAGCAGGCCCTGCCCGGGGGTGACGCCGGTGCGGGTGGGGGTGGTCATGCGGGGAGCCTCTCGATCAGGAGCCGGTACCACGCCACGCCGTCGAGGAAGTCCTCCACGCCGAGGTGCTCGTCGTGGGAGTGGATCGCCTCACGCTGGGCCTTGCTCATCCGGAACGGCGCGAAGCGGTAGACCCGCTCGCAGATCTCGGTGAAGTGCCGCGAGTCGGTGCCGGCCATCATCACGTAGGGCGACGGCACGGCGTCGGGGAAGACCTCGCCGATCGTGGTCTCGAGCAGGTCGAAGGCCGGGTCGCTGTGCTCGGCGGTGGAGTACGGCGACAGCGGGCTCGCCTCGCCCTCCTCGACGACCTCGATGTCGACCCCACGCCCCACGGCGCGGCGGACGTGCTCGAGCACCGACTCCACGGTGTCGCCCACCATCACGCGGATGTTGACGCCCGCGGTCGCCGAGCCGGCGATGACGTTGAGGGCCGGCGACCCCTCGAGCGTGGTGACCGCGAAGGTCGTGCGGACCATGGCGGCGGTCTCGGGGCCGGCCGCGAGCAGGGTGCGGGTGAGGACGGCGCGCAGCAGCAGCGAGGTGACGCCCTTCTCGGTGACGCCGACGACGGCGACCGGAGCACTCACGCCGGGGAAGGCCCCACCCGCGACGGCGCCGCCCTCGTCGAGGACGAACCACGGCTCGACGCCACGCTCGCGCAGCACCGCCACCGCCTCGGGCGCCGCCTGGCCGAAGACCTCCTCGTCGCAGCCGAAGGAGAGCCACATGTCCTGGGCGGGCTCGTGGCCGTCCTCGAGCAGCTCCTCGACCGCGGCGCAGATGGCGACCACGCAGCCCTTGTCGTCCAGCGTGCCGCGACCCCAGACCACGCCGTCGACCACGGCACCGGAGAAGGGCGGGTGGGTCCAGCGAGACTCGTCCTCGATCGGCACCACGTCGAGGTGGGCCATCAGGACCACCGGCTGCGCGTCGCTCGCCCCGGGCCAGCGGAACAGCAGCCCGTGGGTGTGCACCCGGGTCAGCTCCAGGCGCTCGTGCAGCAGCGGGAAGCGCCGCTCCAGCTCGGCCAGCAACGCGTCGAACACCTCGGTGTCCACCCCGTCGCGACGGCTCACCGTCGGGATCCGTACCGCCGCCTGCAACGCCTCCACGGCGCGCTCGCGCCGAGCCTCCCTCAAGGTCACGTGGGGACCCTACGCCCGCGCGTCCCTCAGCGACGGTCGATCGGCGCCCCGCCTCGTCTGGGATCCGAGACGCCTCGGCGGCGATGCTCGTTGACCCGGCACCGCCCCGGCGATGGACTGGAGAGGTGTCAGTCGTCCGTGGGAGCCGAGGGCCAGGTGCCGCCCCAGCGGCCGCGGTGCGCGACGTCCTCGACGGACTTGCGCTTACGCGTGCGCGGCGAGCCCCGGTTGCCGGTGTCCTGCGCCCGGTGGCCGATCGTGATCGCGCCGATCGGGTCGACGTCGTCGGGCAGCCACAGCTCCTCGCGCAGGTCGAGCTCGCGGTGCGGCGGCAGCCCGAAGAAGCAGGCACCAAGCCCCTCGTCTACCGCGGTCTGCAGGATCAGCAGCGCGGCCATCGCAGCGTCCATGTGCCAGTACGGCACGTTCCACGGGTCCCCGGCGGGGCTGCCGTTGCGCCGCCGGGTGCCCGCCTTGTCCGGCGCCGCGTAGCGGTCGAGGTACGCCGCTCGGTTGCTGCACGGCACGATCACGACCGGCGCGCGCATCATCCCCGCGAGCCACGGGTCGGGGTCGTCCACGTCGTCGGTCGCGGTCGTCCAGAAGCGCCGGACGTCCTCGGGCGAGTCGAGCACCACGAACGCCCACCCCTGGCTGAACCCGGCGCTCGGGGCGCGGGTCGCGTGGTCGAGCATCCGCTGCAGCACGGCCGGGTCGACCGGGGTGTCGGCGTAGTTGCGGACCATCCGGCGCCGGCGTACGACCTCGCGGAACTCCATGCCCCCGACCCTAGGAGCAACCATGCCCGCTGACTTCGAGGCGATGTGGCGTGAGATCGCGCCGGTCGGGCGCAACGTCGCGACCGGGGGCTACCTGCGCCAGCCGTGGACCTCGCCGGAGGCCGAGCTGCGGGCGTGGTTCGTCGAGCAGTGCGAGGCCCGCGGCCTGCGCGTGGAGCGCGACGGCCTGGGCAACCTGGTCGGCTGGTGGGAGCCCGAGGGCACCGATCCCAGCGACCGGCTCCTCACCGGCTCGCACCTCGACAGCGTCCTCGAGGGCGGTGCGTACGACGGACCCCTCGGTGTGGTCTCGGCGCTGGCGGCCATCGACCGCATGCGCGAGCACGCCGTGGTCCCGGCGCGACCCGTGGGGGTCGGGGTGTTCGTGGAGGAGGAGGGCTCGCGCTTCGGGCTGGCCTGCCTGGGCTCGCGGCTGCTGACCGGTGCGACGCCGTGGGCGACCGCCCGCGAGCTGCGCGACCGCGACGGGGTGTTCCTCGCCGACGCGCTGGAGGCCCAGGGGTTGCCCGGGATGACCGGCACGGCCGGCACGGCCGGCACGACCGGGGACGACGTCGACCTGCTCGCCGGGGTCACCACCTTCGTCGAGCTGCACGTCGAGCAGGGCCGTGCGCTGGTCGACCTCGGGCACGCCGTCGGCGTGGCGAGCGGGATCTGGCCGCACGGGCGCTACCGGTTCGACCTCGACGGCGTCGCCGACCACGCGGGCACGACCCGCATGGAGGACCGGCGTGACCCGATGCTCACCTACGCCACGACCGTGCTGGCGGCGAACGAGGCCGCTCGGCTCGCGGGGGAGCGCGCGACCTTCGGCCGGGTCGAGGTCAACCCCAACGGGACCAACGCGGTGCCGTCGCGGGTGACGGGCTGGCTCGACGCCCGCGCCTCGTCGGTCGCCTCGTTGGAGGCCTTGGTCGAGCGGATCACGGCGCGGGCGAGCGAGGGGGCCGAGCGTGACGGCACCACCGTCACCGTGACCGCCGAGTCGGTCTCCGGCGAGGTCTCCTTCGACCCCGGGCTGGCGGCGTCCCTGGCCACCGGCCACGCGAGCGGCGACTGGCCGGTGCTGCCGACCCAGGCCGGCCACGACGCCGGCATCCTGTCGGCGGCCGGCATCCCCACGGCGATGCTCTTCGTCCGCAACCCCACCGGCGTCTCCCACTCGCCCGACGAGCACGCCGAGGTGCCCGACTGCCTGGCCGGCGTGGACGCGCTGGCCGAGACGCTGACCCGGCTGGTGTCGTGACCGGCTACTCGCTCCAGCGTGCGTGGGTCGACGGCACGGTCCTCGACGACGTGCTCGTCGAGGTCGCCGGGGGGCGGTTCACCCGGGTCACGCCGGACGTGGCCGCGGCCGACGTCCCGCGCGCGACCAGGCTCGACGGCCTGACCCTGCCGGGCCTGGCCAACGCCCACAGCCACGCCTTCCACCGCGCCCTGCGGGGTCGGACCCAGCGCCAGCGCGGCACCTTCTGGACCTGGCGCGAGCAGATGTACGACGTCGCCGGCCGCCTCACACCCGACTCCTACCGCGAGCTGGCCGCCGCCACGTTCCGCGAGATGGTCGTCGCCGGCTACACGTCGGTGGGGGAGTTCCACTACCTGCACCACCAGCCCGACGGCACCTTGCACGAGGAGCCGAACGCGATGCGCGACGCGCTGCGCGACGCCGCCGAGACCGCCAGCATCAGGCTGGTCCTGCTGGACACCGCCTACCTCTCCAGCGGGTTCGGGGCGCCGCCCGAGGGCGTGCAGGTGCGCTACTCCGACGGGTCCGGTGCGGCCTGGGCGGCGCGGGCGGGGGCCGGCCCCGCGGCCATCCACTCCGTGCGGGCGGTGCCCCGCGACGAGCTGCACCACCTCCGCGGCCGGCACCCGCTGCACGTGCACCTGTCGGAGCAGGTCGCGGAGAACGACGGCTGCCTGGCGGCGTACGGGCTGACGCCGGCGGGGCTGCTGCACGCCGAGGGACTGCTCGGGCCGCGCACGACCGTCGTGCACGCCACCCACCTCACCGACGACGACATCGAGCTGCTGGGGAGCACGCGCACCAACGTCTGCCTGACCCCGACCACCGAGCGCGACCTCGCCGACGGGATCGGGCCGGCGCGACGGCTGGCCGACGCCGGCTGCCGGCTGAGCGTCGGGAGCGACAGCCACGCGGTGGTCGACCCGTTCGAGGAGCTGCGCGGGCTGGAGATGCACGAGCGGCTGGCCACCCGGGCCCGTGGGCACTTCACCGCGGCCGAGCTGCTGGACGTCGCGACCGCGCACGACGTGCTGGGCCTGGGCGACGTCGGCCGGATCGAGGTGGGCGCCCGCGCCGACCTCGTCACCCTCGACACCACCTCCCCGCGCACCGCCGGCACGGGCGACGACGAGCACACCGCGGTCTTCGCCGCCACCGCCGCCGACGTCACCCACGTCGTGGTCGACGGCCGGGTGGCGCACCGGCGCGGGGACGAGCCGACCGTGGGTGGCGCGCTGACCGAGACGATCGGGAGGATCTGGTCATGACCTCGACGCTGCTGACCAACATCGGCGAGCTGGTCACCAACGACCCCCACCGCGAGGGCCTCCTGGGCACCATCGAGGCCGCCGCGCTGGTCGTCGAGGGCGACCGGGTCGCCTGGGTCGGGCACGCCACCGACGCGCCCGCCGCGGACGCCGTCGTCGACGCGGGGGGCCGGGCGGTGCTGCCGGGGTTCGTGGACAGTCACAGCCACGTGGTCTTCGCGGGCGACCGGGCACAGGAGTTCGCGGCGCGCATGAGCGGGACGCCGTACGCCGCCGGCGGCATCCGCACCACCGTCGCCGCCACCCGCGCCGCGACCGACGAGCAGCTGCTCTCGCACGCGGCTCGGCTGGTGCAGGAGATGCTGCGACAGGGCACGACCACCGTGGAGATCAAGTCCGGCTACGGGCTGTCGGTGCGCGACGAGGCGCGCAGCCTGGCGGTGGCGCGACAGCTGACCGAGCAGACGACCTTCCTGGGCGCGCACGTCGTGCCGCAGGAGCACGCCGACGACCCGGCCGGCTACGTCGACCTGGTGACCGGGCCGATGCTCGAGGCGTGCGCCCCGCACGCGCGGTGGATCGACGCGTTCTGCGAGCGGGGTGCGTTCGACGCCGACCAGGCCCGCGCGGTGCTCGACGCCGGCGAGGCGGCCGGGCTGCGCGGGCGGCTGCACGCCAACCAGCTCGGCCCCGGCCCCGGCGTTCGGCTCGCGTGCGAGCGCGGCCTGCTGGCCGTCGACCACTGCACCTACCTCGACGACGCCGACGTCGACGCGCTGCGTGACTCCGGCACGATCGCCACCCTGCTGCCCGGCGTGGAGTTCTCCACCCGCCAGCCCTACCCCGACGCCCGCCGCCTGCTCGATGCCGGGGTCCGTGTCGCGCTGGCGTCGGACTGCAACCCCGGGTCGTGCTTCACCAGCTCCATCCCGCTCTGCGTCGCGCTGGCGGTGCGCGAGATGGGCTTGACGCCGGCTGAGGCGGTCCACGCGGTCACGGCCACGGCCGCGGCATCACTGGACCTCGACGGTGCGGACGGCGTCGGCCGGCTGGTGCCCGGGCGACGCGCCGACCTGGTGCTGCTCGACGCGCCCTCCCACGTGCACCTGGCCTATCGCCCCGGCGTCCCGCTCGTCGCCGGCGTCTGGCAGCGCGGGCGGCCGGTGCTCTGACCCGGTCAGGCCACCGGCACCCGGCACACCACCAGCCGTCCGGCCACCGAGCCGTCGCGGAGCAGCCTGATCATCCGGTCCTGGTTGCGCTGCGCCTCTCGGAACGACTCGCTGGACCCGTGCTCGCGTCGTACGACGTCGTCGACCGCGTCGGCGGCGTCCTGCCAGTCCTGCGGCGGGTCGTCGAAGTCGCCGAGCCAGGCCCGATCCACGACCTCAAGACCGGCACCGCGCAGCAGCCCGTCCAGCTCGTCGGCGGTGACGAAGTGGTTACCCTCGGGCGGGTCGGTGAGCTCCTCGACGGTCCGGACGAACACCAGGAGCCCGACCGCGCCGCCCCCGGCCACCACCCGCCGCAGCTCGGCGACCTGGGCGGCCTTGTCCTCGACGGTGCACAGCACCCCGAGCGACCAGCCGGCGTCGTACTCACCGTTCCCCACCGGCAGCGCGGCCCCGTCGCCGACGAGCGCCCGGAACCCGAAGAGCCGCTCCGCGGCCCGGCACGCCCCCTCCATCGGGTCCACCAGGGTCGGCTGCACGCCGTGCGTCTCCTGGACCAGCCGCGCCGGCCCGCCGACGCCGGCGCCGCCAGCCCCGCCGGCCCCGCCCCTGCGCGCCCCTCGTGGGTCACCGACACGGTGGTGGCACGACTGACCTCCCACGTCTCGCGCAGCGCCGACAACGGCGAGGAGCCGGTGACCGCGATCGCGCCGTACGACGGTCTCCCGATCGCGGAGGTGCCCGCCTCCAGCGTCGCCGACGTCGCGGCGGCCGTGGAGTCCGCGCGGGTGGCCCAGCGCTCCTGGGCGCAGGTGCCCTACGCCGCGCGGGCCGACGTGGTGCTGCGCTTCCACGACCTGCTCGTGGAGCACCAGGACGAGGTGGTCGACCTGATCCAGTGGGAGATGGGCAAGAACCGCTTCAGCGCCTGGCAGGAGATCCTGCAGGTCGCGACCATCGCGCGGCACTACGCCCGCCAC
>LULQ01000182.1_pt1 | contig 18663 bp, 18 predicted proteins | sample 728091 | NCBI WGS metagenome assembly LULQ01 (sample SAMN03860285, study PRJNA289734) | marine metagenome | biome: seawater column; feature: ocean; material: water; isolation source: Red Sea water column Station 149 - depth 10m | place: Saudi Arabia: Red Sea | collected 2011-10-15 | depth 10 m
GCATCGCGCGGGCCGCGGCGGCGACCGGGGGCGTGATCACCGCCGCCGGCGTGATCTTCGCGGCGAGCATGTTCGCCCTGATGGCCGGCAGCGTCGACTCGCTCGTGCAGACCGGCTTCGTCATCGGCGCCGGCCTGCTCATCGACACCTTCGTCGTGCGCACCATGCTGGTGCCGGCGATCGCCGCCATGCTCGGCCCGCGGCTGTGGTGGCCCCGCCGTCGCGCCCCCCGGCCTACCGTTGCGCCTGTGACCACGGTGGCGACCCGATGAGCGACGTACGACGCAGCCTGCTGCACGCCGCCCTGGCCGAGATCGAGCAGAACGGGATCGGCAAGGTCTCCCTGCGCGCCATCGCCCGTCGCTGCGGGGTCTCCCACCAGGCCACTGCCCACCACTTCGACGACCGGGCCGGTCTCTTCACGGTGCTGGCGACCGAGGGGTTCCATGCGCTGCTCGGCCGCTCGCAGGCCGCGATCGCGACCGCGGAGCGCACCGGCGACGACCCGCTGGTCGCGGCGGCGATGGCCTACATCGGTTTCGCGGCCGACCAGCCGACCACCTTCGACGTGATGTTCCGCCCCGAGCTGGTCCACCACGACGACCCGCGGTTGGTCGAGGCCCGGCTCGCGCTGTGGGAGCACGGTCGCCGGGTGGTCGAGCAGACCCAGGCGCAGGGGTGGGCGCCGGGCGTCTCGGCGGACACCCTCAACATGGCGTGCTGGTCGACGATCCACGGCTACGCGATGCTGCGCCGCGACGCGGACGCGATCGCGGCGGCAGGGGTGCCGGCCATCGACGCGGAGGCGATGGTGCGCGCGGTGATCAGCGCCCTGGTGCGCGCGCCACTGGACTAGTGGGACCTCGCGGTCGGTCAGGCGGCGTCGGCGCGCTCGATGTCGCGCTCGAGCTCGCGCAGCTCCTCGGGCTGCCCGTGGAAGCGACGGTAGCTCCACGCCAGCAGCGCGAGGGCGAGGAAGCCCGAGGCGACCAGCGAGACGCCGGTGGCCAGGCCGCCGGGCAACCAGAACGAGTCGGGCAGCGACCACCACGAGGGCACGGACGGCTGCAGGCACCACACGACGCCCCACGCCCACATCCACAGCACGCCGAGGCCGGAGGCCACGATCCGCGACGGCTTCGCGACGCCGTACGCCGCTGCGCGCATCGCCCGCAGCCGCAACGGCTCCACGCGGCGCTCGGCCCAGTCGTACTGCTGGGAGAGCACGGCCATCCCGGCGAAGACCATGAGCAGGCCCGGGCCCGGCAGCACCAGCGCGGCGATGCCGGCGAGCAGCAGGGTCCACCCCACGATCTCGAGGGTCAGGCGCCGGGCCGCGGCCTTCATGGACCCGAGCATGCCAGGCCGCTGGTCACCGGACCAGACCTCTCGCGGCGCGGGAGGTCGACTCCCCCGGCACCAGCGCGAGCCTGGCCCACACGACGATCGCGAGCCCGGCGACGCCGGACACGATCTGACCCACGCCGGCCCACGTCCCACCGGGCAGCCAGGTCCAGGCGGGCAGCCCCCACCCCCCGGGCCGGGCCGGGTCGGCCAGCCACACCAGGCCGCTCACCCCGAGCGCGACGGTGACCGAGGCCGTCACCAGCAGGCGCGGCCAGGTGGCGACCGTGCGGCGGGTCTCCACGAGGGCGCGCCGCTGCAGCGGCTCCAACCGGGCGGCGGCCCAGGGGTCGTGCCTGCTCAGGGGGTAGAGCGCCAGGCCCACCAGGACGAGCAGCCAACCGGCGGAGGAGAGCAGCAGCCGGCGCATCCGGGCACGGTGACAGCCGACGCCGACCGGCAGGTGAACGTCCGGAGGGTCTGCCGTGAACCCCTCTCACGACGTGCCCTCCGGTCGGCCCTCCGGCCGGCCCTCCGGTCGGCTCAGTCGCGGACGAGCGCGCCGTACTTCTCCAGGTACGCCGCACCCTCCGCGTCCAGCCGGCCGTGCTCGGCGGCGACCCGTGCCCATCGCACCGTCATCGCGGCGAAGCGCATCGGGTTGTAGACGTCCTCCTCGCGGCAGAACATCCCGTCGCCGGCGTAGGTCATGATCGTCAGGTTCGACTCCTCGTGCAGCGAGCCGTCGCCGGGGTCGGGCATCAGGTTGCGCACCTCGCAGACCAGGCGGCCCGCATCGGGGTCGACGACCTGCCAGGCCAGCGGGAAGCCGGTCATGGTCCCGCCGGGGAAGCCGGTCATGGTCCGCACCGACCACTCCCGGATCTCCTCGCGGCCGTGGAAGGTGCCGAAGGCGTGCTCGACGTACGTCGCGTCCTCGGTGAACAGGTCGGCGAAGCCGTGCCAGTCGCCGCTCTCGGCGAACCCCTGCACGTGCCCGTGGAAGACCTCGTAGGCCCCGGTGATCTCGTCTGCGCTCCAGCGTGGACTCACCCTGGCATCCAAGCGTGTCGCGTCGCTGATTGCCATGGGTCACTCGAGGTGCACGATCGGCAGTGATCCAGTCGTCTCCAGTGAGGAAGTCCTCGTCGTGCGCAGGCTCCTCGTCCTCGGCTTCGTCAGCCTGCGGGCCCAGCCCGTCGCGTGGGTCGCGCTCATCGTGGGGGCCGTGCGCCAGGAGCGGGCCCTGCGCCGCGCCGAGGCCGCCGTCGACCAGCCCACCGCGGATCCCGCGTGACCGGCGGGGTGCTGGCTCGTTGGATCGAAGGTAAAGCCCCCGGCTGACCCCCTTCGACCACCAGCCGGCCAGCACCCCCGGAAGGTCTTCCCCATGGTCCGCACCCAGCTCAAGGTGGCTCTCACCGCCCTGCTCGGCGTCCTGCTCCTCACCGGCTCCACCGCCCTGGCCACGGTCGGATGGGCCGGCGCCGGCTCCGCCGCCCCCGGCACCGTGTCCACCGCGGAGACCGCCCAGCGCAACCACTGCTCCACCGAGGAGCAGGCCGTCGAGGACGCGCAGGTCGAGCACCGCAAGGCCCAGAAGAAGCTCAAGAAGGCCAAGGCGCAGCAGAAGAGGGCCAAGGGCGAGGCGGAGAAGAAGAAGGCGAAGAAGAAGGTCAAGGACCGGCGCAAGAAGTTCAAGGCCGCGGAGCGCAAGCTCGTGAAGGCCGAGCAGGCGCTCGAGGAGTGCCAGGCCGAGCCCAGCGGGACCGCGACGCCGTCCGAGTCCCCCACCAGCTCGCCCACGAGCTCCGGCTCGCCCACCGGGTCGCCCAGCCCGACGGGCAGCGCCTCGCCCACCGGCACGAGCAGCCCGACGGCCACGAGCTCACCGACCGAGGAGCCGACCGAGGACCCGACCGTGCCCTCCATCTGCGACTTCCTGCCGATCCCCGGGTTCTGTGACGACGAGGAGCCCAGCCCCTCGCCGACCGCCACCACCAGTCCCACGGCGACCACGAGCCCGACGGCCACGACCAGCGCGACCGCGTCGAGCAGCCCCACCGCCACGAGCAGTCCCACCGAGGAGCCCGCGGACGAGATCTGCGACCCGATCCTCGAGGTCATCTGCTTCTGACACCTCCACCCGGACCCCCGCGACCACCCGGTCGCGGGGGCCTCGTCGTCGTGAGGCGCGCCGGGTCTGGGAGCCTCGGGGGGTGAGCATCCCCCCTCCCCTGCCGACGGCCGCCGACGTGGACGCCGCGGCGCAGCGCCTCGCCGAGCTGGCGCCCACCCCGCTGCAGCGCAGCGCGCGGCTCTCCGCGGCGACCGGCCTGGAGGTCTGGGTCAAGCGCGAGGACCTGCAGCCCGTGCGCTCCTACAAGGTGCGTGGCGCCTACACCCTCCTGGCCGGCCTCGACGACCGGGCGCGCGAGCGGGGCGTCACCTGCGCCTCGGCCGGCAACCACGCCCAGGGCGTGGCGTTCGGCTGCGCCCGTGCGGGCATCCGCGCCCGGGTCCACCTGCCCCGCACCACCCCCCGCCAGAAACGTGAGCGCATCGCCGCCCTCGGCGGGGACCTGGTCGAGGTGGTCATCGGCGGCGACACCTACGACGACGCCGCCGCGGCCAGCGCCCGGTTCGCGCTGGAGTCGGGGGCGACGCCCGTGCCCGCGTTCGACGACCCGCGCACCATCGCCGGGCAGGGCAGCCTGGCCCGCGAGGTCGTCGAGCAGCTCGCCACCTCGGGCCTCGACCTCGGCACGCTGGTCGTGCCGGTCGGCGGGGGCGGGCTGATCGCCGGTGCGCTCACCTGGCTCTCCGAGCACAGCCCGGCCACGACCGTCGTGGGCGCCGAGCCGGAGGGGGCGGCCAGCATGGCTGCCGCGCTCGCCGCCGGGTCGCCCGTGGAGCTGGCCGACCTCGACGGGTTCGTCGACGGCGCCGCCGTACGCCGGGTGGGCGACTGGACCCACGCCGTCACGGCCACCCACCGACCACGCCTGCTCGCGGTCCCCGAGGGCGCGGTCTGCGTGGAGATGCTCGCGCTCTACCAGTCCGACGGGATCATCGCCGAGCCCGCGGGCGCGCTCTCGAGCGCTGCGTTGGCGCACCTGCACGACGACGAGCGCCCGGCGCCCGGCAGCGCTGTGGTGGTCATCCTCTCCGGCGGCAACAACGACGTGAGCCGCTACGCCGAGGTGGTCGAGCGGGCGCTGGTGCACGAGGGGCTCAAGCACTACTTCCTCGTCGAGTTCCCCCAGGAGCCCGGCGCGCTGCGCCGCTTCCTCGACGAGGTGCTCGGGCCCGACGACGACATCACGCTCTTCGAGTACGTCAAGCGCAACAACCGGGAGACCGGCCCGGCCCTCGTGGGGGTCGAGCTGCAGGACCCCGCCGACCTCGGTCCGCTGCTGCGCCGGATGACGACCTCGCCCCTCCGGGTGGAACCCGTGCCGCCGGAGAGCCCGCTGTTCCGCTTCGTGCAGTAGCCGCCCGGTAGCACGGAGATCCCCCGTCCCGGTCCCGGGGTGGCAGGAGGTTTCAGCGGCGCCTACGCTGGGCAGCCACCCACCAAGCACGTCGGCGCCACCCACGCCGCCGTGACCACCCCCCAAGCCCCCCGTCACCCGCTTTCGACCCCTGCTCACGACCGCGACCCGGTCGGGAGGGTCTTTCGTCGTACCCCGTCGGGGGGACGCCGGCGCCCCCGCGTCGGTGCACCGATCGACGTACGAGGGAGACACATCCACATGGGGAGCATCAGGACCCACCTGCTCAGGCTCGGCGCCATGGCCACCGCGGCCGCGGTCGTCACCGTGAGCGCCGGACCCGCCCTGGCGGCCGAGCCGGTCGCCCAGGCCAGCGCCACCGGCCTCCGGCTGACCATCGCGAGCACGCCCACCGACAGCGGCACCTACACCGTCACGAACGACGGGAAGAAGGAGACAGCCACCGGCTCCAACGAGCCGGCCATCAGTGCCCTGGGCGGGCAGTCGTTCATCCAGGCGGGCACGCTCAGCCAGGACGCCGGCACGGTGATCCGCGACGAGAAGGGCTTCTCCGCGGCCTGCGCCGGCCTCGCCGGTGACGGCGCGACCCTGGTCGAGGTGGCCGAGGGCGGCTGCCTGGTCCCGGGCCAGAACCTCGACCTCAACGCCGGCACGGTGGACCTGACGGGCATCCAGATCCTCGGCGACCAGTTCCCCCAGGAGCTGCAGGACGCCCTCCAGCCGGTCCTCGACCCGCTGCTGGCGGGCCTCACGACCGCCCTGCAGACGGTGCTCGACGGCGGTGACATCGCCCTCGGTCTCAACCTCGGCGCGGTCCAGTCCTACTGCACCGCCCAGCCCGGCAGCGCCGACGGCGACACCGACATCACCGACGCCACCCTCGACGCCACCCTCGGGGGCCAGAGCTTCAACCTGGTGACGCTGCCGACCAACCCCCCGCCGAACACCCGCGTGGTCACCGACCTCGGCGTGGTCGTGCAGTCCGTCCTCGACGCGCTGCGCACGCAGTTCGAGACCGCGATCGACGGCGCGCTCGGCCCGCTGACCGCCGTGATCGACGGCGCCGAGGTGCTGGCCGAGGCCCTCGAGCAGGTCGGCGAGGCGCTGGCCCCGCTGGAGGAGAACGTCCTCGAGATCACGCTCAACAAGCAGGAGCGGCCCTCGAGCGACTCCATCGAGGTCACCGCGCTCGACCTGCACGTGCTGCCGGCCGCCGAGGCGGCCGGCGTCGAGCTGATCGGCGCCCAGATCGGCGAGACCGCCTGCGGCCCCAACAGCCGCGTGAGCGTGGACGACCCCGACCCGACCCCGACCCCGTCGCCGACCCCCACGCCGGAGCCGGTGCCCACCTCGGTGCCTGCAGGCGTGGAGTCCGTCGGGACCTCCGGCGGCCTGGGTGCGGGCGGCAACCTGGCGCTGCTGCTCCTGGTGGCGCTGTCCGCGGGCGCGGGCGTCGCGAGCTACCGCCGCGCGCTGCGCGACTGAGCCACCGCGCGCCCAGGATCGACCACGCATGACCGACCAGCCGGCCACCGACCCCGCTCCGGGCACCCCCGGGGCGGGCGGTGGTCGGCTGGGGTCGTTCCTGGACGGGTTCCTCGGCAGGGTCAGCTCGACCCTCGCCGCGGTGAGCACGGCACTGCTCGTGCTCAGCGGCGGCCTGGTCGTCGGCGGGCTGGTGCTGCCCTCCGAGGAGCCGCCGCCCCCCTCGCCCTACCGGTCGCTGGACCCGGCCGACCCGGTGCTGCTGCTGGTCCCCTCGGTCGACATCGAGGCGCCCGTGGTGCCGGTGGCCCTGACCGAGGACCGGGTGCTCGACCCACCGCAGGACGTCGTCGACGTCGGGTGGTGGGACCGCAGCGCCCAGCCCGGCTCCGAGACCGGGTCCACGGTCATCGCCGGCCACTCTGTGCACACCGGCGGCGGCGCGCTCGACCCCCTGCGTGGCGTGCGGCGCGGCGCAGTGGTCGACGTCCGCACCGCCGAGGGCACGATGCGCTACCTCGTCCAGCGCAAGAAGGTCTACGACAAGGACGAGCTGGCCGTGAACGCCGTGAGCATCTTCGGCCAGGAGAGCGGCCGCGGCCGGTTGGTCCTGGTCAGCTGCACCGACTGGGACGGCACCGGCTACGCCTCCAACGTCGTCGTGTACGCCGTCGCGCTCGGCGAGCCCCGGGAGGGGGCTCAGGCCCGCGCCACCACCGCCAGCACCCAGGGCAGCGCCCGGATCCCCGACGCCGGGTAGTCGCCGGCCACGCGCCGTACCTCTGCGTAGGCCCGGGCCAGGATCTCCTCGGCCGCGTCGCGGTCCCCGCGTGCGCGGGCCAGCGCCAGGCGCAGCGCTGGCGCCACGGTGCCGTCGTACACGGCCGCCAGCGCCTCGCGGCGCGAGGGCATGGGCCGATGACCGCCGAGCCGCACGAGCGCGTCGTGCAGGCCGTCGGCCGTGGCCGGGGTCGGCGCGGCTGCAGTGGTCACACCCCCACGGTGTCCGGTGTCGCTGCACTTCCGTCCACCCCTTCGAGTGAGGGACGCCCGGCCCGGCGGGACCACGGGGATCGTCACCACCTCGTCACCCCTCCGGGGTCGAAAAAGTCGGTGGTCTGCGTCACGGTGGTGGGACAACCGACGAGAGGACCGTCATGACCGACTGGGACCCTACCCAGGTCGTCGCGCGCTTCGAGCACGTCCGTGCCCACACCGAGTCCCTCGCGGCTCCGCTGTCCCCCGAGGACCAGACGGTCCAGTCGATGCCGGACGTCTCCCCCACCAAGTGGCACCGCGCGCACGTCACCTGGTTCTTCGAGACCTTCCTGCTGGCCGAGCACGAGAGCGGCTTCAGCCCGTTCCAGGACCAGTACTGGTTCCTCTTCAACAGCTACTACGAGTCGCTGGGACCGCGCTACTCCCGCCCCGACCGGGGGCTGGTGACCCGCCCGGGCGCGCACGAGGTCGGTGACTACCGGCGCAACGTCGACGCCAGGGTCCGAGAACTGGTCGAGGGCCTCGACGAGGGCACGTTGGCCAAGCTGGCGCCGGTCATCGAGCTGGGCTTCCACCACGAGCAGCAGCACCAGGAGCTGTTGCTCATGGACATCAAGCACGTGCTGTCGCGCAACCCGCTGCAGCCGGTCTACGCCGGGACCCGTCGCGCGCCGTCGGAGCCCGACGACCTCGGTTGGGTCGAGGTCGAGGGCGGCCTGGTCGAGGTCGGTCACCAGGGCGAGGGCTTCTCCTTCGACAACGAGCTGCCGCGGCACCGGCAGTGGCTCGAGCCCTACCGCCTCGCCGACCGGCTGGTGACCAACGGCGAGTGGCTGGAGTTCATGGCCGACGGGGGCTACACCCGCGCGGGGCTGTGGCTCTCCGACGGGTGGGCCAGGGTCAACGCCGAGGCCTGGCGGGCACCGTTCTACTGGGTCGAGCACGACGGTGTGTGGCTCGAGCACACGCTGCACGGCACCTGGCCGGTCGACCCGGGAGCGCCGGTCACCCACGTCTCGTTCTACGAGGCGGAGGCCTACGCGACGTGGGCCGGCAAGCGGCTGCCCACCGAGGCCGAGTGGGAGCACGCCGTGGTCGTCGACGGCCAGGGCGACGCTGCACACGCGGGCGGCAACCTCGCCGACCAGCAGGCCTTCCCCCCGGCCGCCGCTCCCGCGCACGCGCCCGCCGGCAGCCGGTTGCGCCAGGTCTACGGCGACTGCTGGGAGTGGACCGCCTCGGCCTACCACCCCTACCCCGGCTTCCACCCGCCCGAGGGCGCCATCGGCGAGTACAACGGCAAGTTCATGTCCAACCAGATGGTCCTGCGCGGCGGCTGTGCCCTCACCCCGCCCGACCACGCCCGGCTCACCTACCGCAACTTCTTCCCCCACGCCGCCCGCTGGGCGATGTCGGGGGTGCGGCTCGCCGACGGCGGTGCCCCAACCACGTCCCTCCAGGAGTCCCCCGCATGAGCGTGCCCCTCGAGCCGACCGTCTCGGTCCTCCTCGACCCCGACTGGGCCTCCGGCTCGCTGGTCGACGACGTACGCCGCGGCCTGGGCAGCCGGCCGTTGTCGCTGCCCCCGAAGTGGCTCTACGACGACGAGGGCTCGCGACTCTTCGACGAGATCACCCGGCTCCCGGAGTACTACCCCACCGAGACCGAGCGCGCGATCCTGGTCCGCCACGCCCGCGACGTGGTGAACGCCTGCGACGCGACCACCGTCGTCGAGCTCGGCAGCGGCACCTCCGACAAGACCCGGATGCTGCTCGACGCCTTCGCCGGCGCGGGGCGACTCGAACGGTTCGTGCCGGTCGACGTCGCCGAGCAGACCCTCCGCGACGCCGCCGACATGCTCAGCCGCCGCTACCCGGGGCTGGCGGTGGAGGCGCTCGTCGGCGACTTCACCCTGCACCTCGCGCACCTGCCGCCAAGGACCGCGAGCGGCAGCCGGATGGTCGCCTTCCTCGGCAGCACGATCGGCAACCTCTACGCCGAGGAGCGCCGCGCGTTCCTCGGCGCCCTGGCCGACTCCCTGGAGCCCGGCGACTGGCTGCTGCTGGGCACCGACCTGGTCAAGCCCGTCGACCGGCTGGTCGCGGCCTACCACGACTCGGCGGGCACGACCGAGGCCTTCGTCCGCAACAGCCTGCGGGTGCTCAACCGGGAGCTCAGTGCCGACTTCGACCTGGGCGCGTTCAGCTACGTCCCGTTCTGGGACGGCGCCATGGAGCGGATGGACCTGCGGCTGCGCTCCGAGGCACCCCAGCACGTGCGCATCCCGGGGGCCGGCCTCGAGCTGGACCTCGCGCTCGGCGAGGAGATCCGCGTGGAGATCTCGACCAAGTTCCGGATGCCCCTGGTCGCCGAGGAGCTCGCCGACGCGGGTTTCGCCGTCGAGCGGGTGTGGGACGACGGCGACGGCGTGCCCGCCGGAGACTTCGCGCTCACCCTGGCGCGGCGCCGCTGACCGGCCTTCCCCACCGGCCCACCCCACCGGATGAGTCCGAGGATCCGTAGGTTCGTCCTGTGAGCACTGCGCCCCCGGGCTGGTCCCGTCGTCTGACCAGCCGCCGCCTCGCCCCGCTCGTCGCCCTGCTGCCGCTGCTGCTCGGCGGCCTGCTCATCGGCCTGCTCGGCACCGCGGAGCGCACCGTCGGTCCTGCCGACGAGCTCCCCGCGGGGAGCGGGGTCGCCGAGGCGGCCGAGCTCGCCGACCGGTTGCCCGACGAGGCCGGGAACACCGCGATCGTGCTCTGGACAGCCCAGGAGGGACAGCTGGACGAGGAGGCGCTCGGCAGCCTGCGCGAGCTCGTGCCCGACCTGCCCGGCGCCGGGCCGCAGGCAGCGCCCGTCCCCTCCGAGGACGGCACCGCCGCGCTCCTACCCCTCGAGCTGGACGCCCCAACCGCCAGCGACACCTCCGCCGCCGTCGAGGACCTGCGCGAGCAGCTGGCCGAGACCGCACCGGACGGGGTCACCGCGCAGGTCACGGGCCCGGCGGCGATCCAGGCCGACCTGGCCAAGGTCTTCGAAGGCGCCGACCTCACGCTGCTGGCCACCACCGCCGCCGTGGTGACGATCCTGCTGGTCCTGACCTACCGCAGCCCCGTGCTCTGGCTGGTGCCCCTCATCGTCGTCGGCGTGGCCGACCGCCTCGCCGTCGTGGTCGCCACCCACGTCCTGGAGCTGGCCAGCACCGCGTGGAACGAGTCGACGACCGGCATCCTGTCCGTGCTCGTCTTCGGCGCCGGCACCGACTACGCCCTGCTGCTCATCTCCCGCTACCGCGACGAGCTCAAGGGCGAGGAGTCCCGGCACCTGGCGATGGCGCGCGCCCTGCACCGCACCGCCGAGGCCGTGCTCAGCTCCTCGACGACCGTCGTGGTCGGTGTCCTGACCCTGCTGCTGTCCCTCACCCCCTCCACGCGGGGCCTGGGCCTGGCCAGCGCCGTCGGCATCGTGATCGCGGCCCTGATGGTGATGACCGCCCTGCCCGCAGCCCTGGTCCTCTTCGGACGCTGGATCTTCTGGCCCCGCGCCCCACGTCTCGGGGACCCGACCACCGTCGAGACCGCGCGGGTGTGGAACGCCGTCGGTCGGCTGGTCGGACGCCGCCCGGTGGCCGTGGCGGTGGTGTCCTTCCTCGTGCTCGTGGCGCTCGCCCTGCCGGGCCTCGGCATCCGCACCGGGCTCAGCCAGTCCGAGCAGTTCCTCGACGAGCCGGAGGCGATCTCGGCCTCCGAGCGGCTCGCGGAGTCCTTCCCCGCCGGATCCGCCGAGCCCGCACGCGTGCTCTCGACCGCCGACGAGGCCGACGTTCTGGAGACCGTGGAGGGGTCCTCCGTGGTCTCCTCGGCCCGCGCCACCGCCTCCGGCGACGGGGTGGTCCAGGTCGACGCCGTCCTCGACGCCCGGCCCGGGACCTCCGAGGCCCGCGAGGCCGTGGAGACGTTGCGTCAGGACATCGCCGACGAGCCCTCGGTCGCCGGGACCACGTTCGTCTCCGGCAGCGACGCCTCGCGCATCGACGAGCGCGACGGGGCGGCCCGGGACCGGTTCGTGGTCTTCCCGCTCATCCTGCTGCTGGTGCTGGGTGCCCTGGTGCTGCTGCTGCGCTCGATCGTGGCGCCCCTGGTGCTGGTCGTGACCGTGGTGGCGACCTACCTCGCGGCCCTCGGCGCCTCCTGGGTCGTGTTCACCCAGTTCCTGGGCTTCGAGGCGCTCGACGTCTCGACCCCGCTCTTCGCGTTCCTGTTCCTGGTGGCGCTCGGTGTGGACTACAACATCTTCCTGGTCACCCGCGCCCGCGAGGAGGCACCGACGCACGGGACCGGCCCCGGGGTCCTACGGGCCCTCTCCGCGACCGGCGGCGTCATCACCAGCGCCGGCGTCCTGCTGGCGGCGGTCTTCGCGACCCTGGGCGTGCTGCCCCTGGTCGTGCTGGCCCAGCTCGGCGTGGTCATCGGCATCGGCGTCCTGCTCGACACGCTGCTCGTCCGCACCGTCCTGGTGCCCTCGCTCGTGGTGCTGCTCGGGGAGCGCTTCTGGTGGCCGCGCCGGGTGAGCAGGGCCGCACCGCCCGCCACGCCCGATGGGGCCGGGAGCACCAGGTGAGACCAGGTGAGCGTCAGATGAGCACCAGCAGCGCGCCCGAGACGGCGTACGTCGACGCGGCCGCCCAGCCTGCCCACTGCCTCGGCAGCAGCACGGCCAGCCCGATCGCCAGCGCGACCGCGCAGAGCAGGAGCGCCAGGAGCGTCGTCGCCTGACCCAGGGCGTTGCCGACCGCGAGCACCACGAAGGCGACCATCGCCGCGACGAAGGCGATCTTCGGGACGTCCGGCGCCTCCAGGGACACGTGGGCCGGGGGAGCATCGAGCTGGTCGTAGGAGTCCACGTCTGCCTCCGCGCGCGATCGAGGGGGACCAGACGGCGGTGGCTGGTGGGTGAGAGGTCAACGAGGCGGACCGCGTGGACGGCACGGTGACCTCGCCCACACCCGCTGTCGCCGGACGGCGTGCAGACTGTCGGTATGTCGGCCATCGTCGCCCCCGTCCGCCAGGTCGCCCGCTGGGCGGTCAACCACGGTCTGCCCAGCCTCGCCCTGCGTCGCGCGGGGCGCCGCGGGGACCTGCAGGGCCAGCTCGACACCCGCCTCGCGGAGGGTGACGAGGCCGCCCTGATGCCCCTGATGGACCAGGTACGGGAGTCCGGGCCGCTCCACCGCGCAGCGTTCTCCTACGTCACCGCGTCACTGCCGGCGGTCAAGGAGGTGCTGAGCAGCCCGGACTTCCAGACCGGGGTGTTCATGCCCGACGGTGGCCTGCTGGGCCGGATCGCGCGGTGGGCCGAGGAGCCGGAGCGGATCGGCCCGCTCAACCCCCCGTCGCTGCTCGTCGTCGAGCCGCCCGAGCACACCCGCTACCGCAAGCTGGTCACCCGCGTCTTCACCGTCCGTGCGGTCGAGGAGCTGCGCGAGCGCACGGAGCAGATCGCCGCCGAGCTCCTCGACGACCTCGAGCGTCGGGCCCGGGACGGGGAACCGGTCGACCTGGTGCCGGCGTACTGCGCGGCGCTGCCCGTCACGGTCATCGCCGAGGTGCTCGGCGTGCCCGAGGAGGACCGTCAGCGCGTCCTGGACTTCGGCACGGCCGCCGCGCCGAGCCTCGACCTCGGGCTGTCCCTGCGCGAGATGCGCCGCGTGGAGCGTGCGCTCGACGACTTCCGCCGCTGGCTGGTCGACCACCTCGACCACCTGCGCCTCCACCCCGGCGACGACCTGCTGTCGAAGCTGGTCGCGGTGCAGGACGAGGACGGCGGCCTGTCCCAGGCCGAGCTCCTCGCGACCGCCGGGCTGGTCCTCGCGGCCGGCTTCGAGACCACCGTCAACCTGCTGGGCAACGGGATCGCCCTGCTGGACGCGCACCCCGAGCAGCGGCGAGCGCTGCGTGAGCAGCCCGACCTGTGGGGCAACGCCGTCGACGAGGTGCTGCGCCACGACCCGCCGGTGCTGCTCACCGGACGCTTCGCCGCCCGGCGCACGACCGTCGCGGGGGTCGACCTGCCTGCGGGCAGCCTGGTGACCACCCTGCTGGCCGGCGCCAACCGGGACCCGGAGGTCTTCGCCGACCCGCACACCTTCGACGTCGCCCGCGAGAACGCCCGCGACCACGTGGCGTTCTCGGCCGGTCGCCACTACTGCCTCGGTGCGGCGCTGGCCCGCATGGAGGGCGAGGTCGGCCTGCGGGCGCTGCACGAGCGCTTCCCCGACCTGGCGGTCGCGCCCGGCGGCGTACGTCGCCCCACCCGCATCCTGCGCGGCTGGGAGACCCTTCCCGTCAGGTTGTCCTGATCCCCCGCAACGCCGAACCGGCGCGACCTTCCGTACGACGTGGACGGAAGGTTGCGCCGGTTCGGCGTGTGAGCGGGGTCAGCCGAGGTCGGCGGCGACCCGGCGGTGGGCCTCCCAGATCTCCTCGGGCAGTCGCTCGAACTGGGCGAGGTGCTCCTCGCGGAAGCCCATCTCCTGGCGCCACCGCTCGGTGTCCAGGGTGAGGATGCGCGACATGTCCTCGGCCGGGACCTCCAGGCCGTCCATCACCAGCTCGGACTCGGCGGGGATGACGCCGACCGGGGTCTTCACGCCCTCGACCTCGCCCTCCTTGAACTGCATCAGCCACAGCAGCGGGCGGAGGTTCTCGCGGTAGCCGGGCCACAGGAAGTGGCCGTCCTCGGCGTCGCGCTGGAACCAGTTGACGTGGGCGAAGATCGGCGGCTGCGAAGCCTTGCCGATGACCTCGAGCCAGTGGGCGGCGTAGTCGCCCTCGCCGTAGGCCATGAAGGGGCGCATCGACATCGGGTCGTAGCGCAGCTGGCCGTCGAGGCCGTCGGCGGCGAAGGTCGCCTCCGCGCCGAGGGTCAGGCCGTCGTAGACGCCCTCGGCGAGGTCGGTGATCGCGCGGACCAGCGGCTCGCGGTCACGGGTGCGGCCGCCGAAGATGATCGCGTCGACCGGGACGCCCTGCGGGGCCTCGAAGTCGGCGGCGACGTTGGGGACGTTGGCCAGCGTGGTGGTGAACCGGCTGTTGGGGTGGGCCCACGGGGAGTCGTCGCCGTTCTCCCGGTCGGCGATCCGCTCGCCCTTCCAGTCCAGCCAGCCGTCGAGGTCGGCGGGCGGGTTCTTGGTCTTGCCCTCCCACCACACCTCCTGCGTCAGCTCGTTGTAGGCGACGTTGGTGAAGATCGCGCCACTGCCGGGCTGGATGGAGTCCAGCGCGGTGGGGTTGGTGGCCTCGTTGGTGTCCTTGGCGACGCCGAAGACGCCGAACTCGGGGTTCATGGCGTAGACCCGGCCGTCGTCGCCGACCCACAGCCAGGCGATGTCGTCGCCGTAGAAGTCGACGCGGTAGCGCGAGCCCAGGGCGTCGGGCGCCAGGGTCATCGCGAGGTTGGTCTTGCCCGAGGCGCTGGGGAAGCCGCCGGCGATGTGCCAGCGCTTGCCGGTCTCGAGGTCGGAGATGCCCAGCAGCATGAACTGCTCGGCCAGGAAGCGGCCCGAGGCGCGGCCGTCGTAACAGGCCTGGCGCAGGCCGTGGGCGATCTTGCCGAGCAGCGCGTTGCCGCCGTAGGAGGAGCCGAAGTGCAGGATCGTGCGCTGGTCGGCGACGGTCACGAAGTAGCGCTGGTCCTCGGGGGTGCCCTGGCCGAGGTTCTCCAGGTCACCGGTCACGTGGACGGCACGGACGAAGTGGGCGGGGTCCTCGAGCTGGTCGAGGTAGGAGACGCCGACGCGCGCCATCCGGATCATGTGCAGCACGACCGGGCGGTTGTCGGTGAGCTCCACGCCGGCGGCGTACGCCTCGAGCGGGGAGCCCTGGGGCGCCATGAGGTAGGGGACGACGTACATCGTCTTGCCGGCCGACTGGCCGCGCATCCGGCCCAGCTGGGCCTCGGACATCTCCTGGCCGTCGCGCCAGTTGTTGTAGACGCCCTTGTCCTGCGGATTCGACGTCGCGACGATCGTGCGCTCCTCCGAGCGCGCGGTGTCCTTGAAGTAGGACCGCGAGTAGTAGAGACCCTCGCCGGCGGGCTGCAGCTCACCGGCCTCCAGCGACTCCGCCACCAGGCGGGCGTCGTCGGAGGCGTTGACCACCTCGACGCGGGCCGGGCCGGTGATGCCGGCCCAGTAGGTGACGTACTCCCGGACGTGCGGGTTGGAGACCCCCGCCTCGTCGAGGACCTTCTCCACGTCGCTGCTCGTCACTGCGGTGCTGTCGACCATCGCCTACGCCTTCCGGGATCCGCCAGGTGGCGGCCACGCTAGTCGCGCCTGGAGGCATCCCCGGGACCGGGTTCGTTTGATCGTTCAAGTCCGAGACGGCTCAGACCGCGCGCTCCCGCAGTCTCAAGACGTCGAGCAGGTAGCCGACCGCGTCGCCGCCCGTGTCGAGCGCGACCTCGACCGCGGCGGGCACGTCGAGCCCGGCGAGCAGCGCGGCGAGCACGCTCGCGCGGCCCTGGGGGTCCTCGGTGCGACCGCTCGGCGGGCCGGCCGCCTCGTGGAGCCGGTCCAGCAGGGCGCCGGCCTCGACGAAGACCTCGTCGGTGCACTCCCAGGCCTCCCCGACGGGTCGGTGCAGCAGGCCCAGCCGCAGCACCGGGCCGGGGAAGCGCTCCAGCAGGTCGGAGACCAGCACGAGGTTGCCCGTGGACTTGGCCATCTTCTCCCCGCCGAGACGGACCTCGCCGACGTGCATCGTGGCGCGGGCGAAGGGCGCGACGCCGGTGGCCGCCTCCACCATCGCGGCCTGGTAGGCATGGTGCGGGAACGCGAGGTCGACACCTCCGACGAGCACGTCGATGGCATGACCGAGGCTGGCGGCGGCCATCGCGGCACACTCGGCGTGCCAGCCCGGGCGCCCCCAGCCCCACGGGCTCGGCCAGGCCGGCTGGTCCTCGCCGGAGGGACGCCACACGGCCACGTCGAAGGGCGAGCGGCGGCCGGGGACCGAGTCCTGGTCGCCGTACTCACGAGACAGGCGCAGGGCGGTCTCCTCGTCGAGCCCGGGGGCGACCGGCACCGAGGACCCGTCGAAGTAGACGTGACCCTCGTGCTCGTAGGCCGCCCCGGCGTCGAGGAGCGCCGCGGCGAGGCGGACCACGGCCGGCACGTGGCCGCGTGCGTGCGGGGATTGGGCCGGACGGGCCACCGAGAGCGCGGTCATGTCGCGGTCGAACTGGAACTCCTGGACCACCGCGAGCTCGTCGTAGGGCTCGCCGGCGCGCGCGGCCGCGGCGGTGAGGACGTCGTCGACGTCGGTCACGTTGCGCGCGAGCACCGGCTGCGCACCGGCGGCGCGGGCCACCGAGGCCAGCACGTCGGCCCACACGAACGTCGCGGCGTGGCCGACGTGGGTGACGGCGTACGGCGTGATCCCGCAGGTGTACACGCGCAGCGGTGCGACCGGCAGCAGCCTCGCCCCGCCCAGCACGAGGGGGGATGCGACCGGGTGGGTCACGGGGTAGCGGGTCGTCTCTGGAGGCACGCCACGATCCTGCCCCATCGGGTCGCGTCGCGTGGGCCGCCGGGTCGAGTGGGGGGTGGGGGGAGCCGTGGCTCAGGCGGGACGCACCCGCGAGCGGCGGGCGGTCTCCTCGGCGCGGGCGCGGGCCCTCTGGTCGCGCATGCCGTCCAACATCCGGTGCACGTCGGGCACCCGGACGAACGGGCGCGCCATCCGACGACTCTCGTAGGCACCGACCTCGACCGCGCGCTCGAGGGGCATCGGGTGACCGAGCTGCATCTCGTAGACCGTGTCGGTCTCGGTGAAGCGCAGCCGGTCGACGGCGGCCCACCGGTGGCGACCGTCGAGGTCTCGCAGCACGACGACCTGGCCGACCTCGAGCGGCCGCGGGGCGGCGATCAGGCGGTGCGGTACGTCGAGGTGCTCGTGCTCATCGAGCTGACGCGTGCTGGCTGGTACATCGACGAGATCCATCTCGTCCCTCCCCCTGGGACTGACCGGCCGGCGCCCACCCCCATGGAACCGGCCGTGCACTAGTCAATACCCCCGCAGGTACGGCGCTCAACCATGGGAGGGGTCGCGGTCTGGACCGGGGGGCTGGACAGGAGCAAGGTGAGGCGATGCTAATTTAGGTTTGCCTTACCTACTCATAGGAGAATCCAGCCATGCGTCCCTCACGCCTGCTCACCACGGCCGTCGTCGCGGCCTCCGCCCTCGTCCTGGCCGCCTGCGGCGCCGATGACACCTCGTCGGACACGGGGGCCGACGCGACCGCGAGCACCGACGCCGCGTTCCCGGTCACCATCGAGCACGTCTTCGGCGAGACCGTGATCGAGGAGAAGCCCGAGCGGGTCGCCTCGGTGGCGTGGATGAACCACGAGGTGCCCCTCGCGCTGGGCGTCGTGCCGGTCGGCATGAGCAAGGCGACCTGGGGCGACGACGACGGTGACGGCGTCCTGCCCTGGGTGGAGGAGCAGTTGGAGGAGCTGGACGCGGAGACGCCGGTGCTCTTCGACGAGACCGAGGGCATCGACTTCGAGGCCGTCGCCGACACCGCTCCCGACGTCATCCTCGCCTCCTACTCCGGGCTGACCCAGGAGGAGTACGACACGCTGTCCAAGATCGCCCCCGTCGTGGCCTACCCCGAGGTCGCGTGGGGCACCTCGTACCAGGACATGATCCTGATGAACTCCGCCGCGCTCGGCCTGGCCGACGAGGGCGAGCAGCTCGTCGAGGATCTCGACGACACCGTCACCCAGGCCTTCGCCGAGCACGAGGAGCTGGCCGGCAAGAACGTCGTCTTCAGCTACCTCGACCCCAACGACCTGAGCCAGATCGGCTTCTACACCACCCTGGACACCCGTCCCGGCTTCCTGGCGGAGTACGGCATGGGCACGCCCGAGGTCGTCGCCGAGATGTCCGAGGGGACCGACGAGTTCTACACGACCGTCAGCGCCGAGGAGGCCGACACCTTCGACGACGTCGACCTCTTCGTGACCTACGGCGACGAGAGCCTCGCCGAGGCCGCCGAGGAGGACCCCCTGCTCTCGCAGATCCCGGCGGTCGAGGAGGGCGCCATCGCGATGCTGCCGGACGCCACCCCGCTCGCGGCCGCGGCCAACCCGACGCCGCTGTCGATCACCTACAACCTCGACGAGTACCTCGACCTGCTCGCCGCGGCGCTGGCCTGATCCGGCACCGGGGAGCCGACCGACCGCACGCCGAAGGCGACCGACGCGACCCCGGCCAGCACGAGCAGCACCAGCCCGCCGAGGACCCACGTGGCACGG
>LULQ01000415.1_pt1 | contig 18615 bp, 20 predicted proteins | sample 728091 | NCBI WGS metagenome assembly LULQ01 (sample SAMN03860285, study PRJNA289734) | marine metagenome | biome: seawater column; feature: ocean; material: water; isolation source: Red Sea water column Station 149 - depth 10m | place: Saudi Arabia: Red Sea | collected 2011-10-15 | depth 10 m
ACCCTGTACCAATAAATGGAAAGGATGCAGCTAATGGAAAATAGATAAAAAAAACTCGGTCTTTTAAAATTTCTGTAATAGTCCAACTTTTATGTGTTTTCTCATTATCAATATTTTTTTGAAGAGCAGAATCCCTTCTTTTTTGATTATGAAGAATAAAGTATATTATTGGAATTAAGATCAAAAGAGTCAAAGTTGTTAAAAACCAAAGAGTTTTAAAATTAAAGTATGAATCCAAATTAACGACAATCTTTGGTAAAAACATTATACCTAACATTCCTCCAAGTGTTGCAACTGATATTGCTTTACCTCTATCAATTAAAAAATATCTTGCCATTGAAGTTGAGCCGGCATGTGTCATAGCTCCCTGTCCAAAAAAACGTAATAAAAATAAAATAAGAAAAAGATGAAAAATATTATCGAAAATAAAATAAAAACCAATGCAAGCAAAAGCTAAACCAAGAATAATACCTATGGAGTATAATCTTAAATCAATTTTATCTATTAATTTAGCAAAGTTTATAAATAAAAATGAACTTACAAGCGTTGCTATGGCATAAACTAATCCAAACTCACCATCTGTTATTTTATATAGATTTCGAATATCATCGTTAAATAATGCAATGTAAAAAGTCTGTCCAAAACTTGCAAAGAAGACCATGACAAATCCGTATACTAAGAGATTAGGATCATTTAAAAAAAAATTTTTCATTATAGTTTAAAGCAATTTTTTAATACTATTTAAAAGCTTTACCATTTTACTTTTATCTATTCTTCCTGTGTTAACATTTCGTGGGCTTGGATGATAACTACCAACTAAAATTTTCTTATCGGGTAAAATATTCATAGATCCGTGAGAAAAAATAAAATCTTTATTTCGTATTTCATATTGTTGCTTATAATAATTTACACAGGCGTCATGACCAATTTTACCAAGGGCAACAATGACTTTTATTTTTTTTAAGAAAGCAATTTCTTGATTAAAAAAATTAAAACATGTTTTCAATTCTTGTGAAGTAGGTTTATCTTCTGGGGGTACACATTTAAGAGCAGTAGTTAAGTACATATTTTGAAGTTCCAAACCGTCACCTCTATCTACTGAATCTGGTTGGTTTGCAAATCCAGTTTTATATTACCCCAATAACTTTGATCAATATATTGTTTTCTTTTTTCTTTAGCAATTTTTTCACGGAAGTTAACTAAGCGTTCACACTTTCTGCAATGAATAATGGATTTGTTTAAATTACTTAATGTCATTTGGAAGATATATATTTATATTACAGCTCTGTGATTAATGAAAGAGCTAAAGCTATTCTAGAATTTTGTTTCATCAAAACTCCACTTGAACAGTGGTTTAAAAAAGATGATGAATTTGATAATATATTGAAAAGTAGTTTTATGGATGATTACATTAAGGCTATTAATAATGAGTATGATAATTGGAGAAATGATGCTGAAGAATGTGTAGCTTTGATTATATTACTTGATCAACTATCAAGAAATTTTTTCAGAAATAATTCAAAAGCTTATGACCAGGATACTAAGTGTGTTTTAATTGTTAAAGAAGCAATAAATAAAAGATATTTAGATAGCCTAGAAATTGATAAAATACATTTTTTATTACTGCCATTAATTCATAGTGAGGACATCATGGATCATGAACTTGGTCATAAATTAGTCGATCAATATTTAAATAATCATCCAGAATATACTAATATAAAAAAAGCTTGGAATGATCATAGCGTGGCAATTAAAAAATTTGGAAGGTATCCGCATAGAAATAAAATACTAAATAGAAAATCAACAAATGAAGAAGAGGTATTTTTAACACAACCAAATAGTTCTTGGTAAGATAAAGATATGCTTTTAGAAAGAAATTTTTCAGATATTTTAAAACAACTTAAGTTTAAAAAAGGGAAAATTAAAGCAATTCTTGATACAGACACCTACAATGAAATTGATGATCAATTTGCTTTAGTGCAAATGTTGTTTTCAAAAGAAAAAATTGAAGTGCAAAGTATAAATGCAGCTCCTTTTTCAATGAATAATCGTTCGGATAATCCAAAAAAGGGAATGGAGCTTAGTTATGATGAAATCTTTCGATTGTTAGAAAAAATAAATTTTAAAAAAAATAATTTTGTTTTTAAAGGCTCAACAAAATATGTAGGTTTTGAAAAAAAACCAATTAATTCGCCTGCAGCAGATAATATCATAGAAAGTGCTTTAAAATGTTCTGAAGAAGATCCTCTATACGTACTAGCTATCGGCGCTATTTCAAATGTTGCGTCTGCATTATTAAAAGAGCCAGAAATTATAAGGAAACTTGTTGTAGTTTGGTTGGGAGGCAATGCTCTTTATTGGCCACAAAATTTGGAATTTAATTTGAAGCAAGATATTGGAGGTGCTCAAGTTTTATTTGATAGCGGCGTTTCTCTGGTTATGGTTCCTTGTAAGGGAGTAACTTCACATCTTATTTCAACAGTTCCAGAAATAGAAAAATACATAGAACCTCATGGTGAAATTGGTAAATTTCTTGCAATGCGATTTAAAGAGTACAATAGTATCCATAAAGGTTGGTCAAAAGAAATTTGGGATATGGCAGCTGTTGGTTATGTCTTAAACGAAGACTGGGCACCAACTAACACAATTCCATCTCCAATTCTTTTAGATGATATGAAATGGGCTTCAGATAAAAATAGGCACCCAATTAAAATTGTCTATGAAATAAAAAGAGATCCTATTCTCAAAGATTTCATTCAAAAATTAGAAAATTTCAATAATAAATAATTATAATAAATGGTCTCGTGGTGAAATGGATATCACACGTGTCTTCGGAACATGGATTTGGGGTTCGAGTCCCTACGAGACCGCCAATTAAATAGTTATTTTTTCTGAGTACTTTGAAATTACTAACTCAGCAATTTGAACAGCATTAAGTGCTGCTCCTTTGCGCAAATTATCTGAGACTACCCATAGATTCAAACCATTATCTATTGATTGATCATTTCTAATTCTACTAATATAAACTTTATCCTCTCCTGCAATTTCAACAGGAGTCACATAACCTTCATCTTTTCGATGATCAATTACTGAAATACCTTCAGAGTTAGATAATATTTCGTTAGCTTCTTTTTCATCTAATGGTGAGTCAAACTCTATATTTACAGCTTCTGAATGGCCAATAAATACAGCTGTTCTAACACAAGTTGCTGAAACATTAATTCCCTCGTCTAGAATTTTTTTTGTTTCATCAATCATTTTTTGCTCTTCTTCTGTATTACCATTTTCTAAAAAAGCTCCAATGTGTGGAATGGCATTAAAAGCAATTTGTTTTGTGAACTTTTCTTTTTTTAATTCTTGGTTTGCATAAACATTTTGAGTCTGATTAAATAATTCATCCATACCTGTTTTACCTGCTCCAGAAACAGCTTGATATGTTGATACAACAACTCTGTTTATAATTGCTTTTTCATGAAGTGGTTTTAATGCAACAACCATTTGTATAGTTGAACAGTTAGGATTTGAAATAATATTAGTTCTGTTTTCATCATCAAAAAATTCATCAAGTGCATTAGCGTTTACTTCAGGAACGATTAAAGGAATATTTTGTTGCATTCGAAAATGAGAGGTATTGTCTATAACAATACATCCTTTTTTAGCTGCTTTTGGTGCATATTCTGCAGAAATTTTACCACCAGGTGAAAATAAACCAATGTGAGCTTTTGAAAAATCAAATTCTGATAAGTCTTCTACAACAATTTCTTTATCTTTAAACTCTACTTTTTTGCCTTTTGATTTTGATGATGCAAGTAAATATAAATTGTCTATTGGAAAATCCCTTTGCTCTAATATTTGAACTATTTCTGTTCCTACCGCACCTGTTGCTCCTGCTACTGCTATATTGTATTTTTGAGTCATTTAATTTCCAGATAGAATTTTTAATTCTTCAATAACAGCATTGCCCATTTCTTGAGTTGAGATAATTTTTTCTGCTCCATCTTTTATATCAGCTGTTCTTAAACCTTTTAGTAATACATTCTGTACAGCTTTCTCAATCATTTGACTATCTTCTTGCATATCAAAACTATATTTCAACATCATAGCAAAGCTCATGATCATTGCTAAAGGATTTGCTTTAGATTGCCCAGCTATATCTGGTGCACTACCATGAACGGGCTCATACATTGCTGCTCTAGTTCCATTTTCTTTAACTGGTCCAAGAGCTGCTGAAGGAAGCATTCCTAAAGATCCTGTTAGCATAGCTGCAGTATCACTTAAAAGATCACCAAATAAGTTATCTGTAAGTATGACATCAAATTGTTTTGGATAACGAACTAACTGCATTGCACAATTATCTGCAAGCATGTGTTCTAGATTAACATCAGAATATTCCTTTTTATGTAAATCTGTTACGGTTTGTTTCCAAAATAAACCTGTTTCCATTACATTTGATTTTTCTACTGATGTAACTTTATTATTACGCAACTTTGCTAAATCAAATGCCACTCGTGAAACTCTATTAACTTCTGATGTGGTATACAGTTGAGTATCAACTGCCTTACTTTCAGTCTCACTAATTTTTGATATACCTCTTGGTTGTCCAAAATATACACCACTTGTTAACTCTCTTATTATCAAAATATCTAATCCTTTAACAAGATCAGATTTTAAAGATGATGAATCTGAAAGAGCATCTAAAACAACCGCTGGTCTTAGATTAGCAAAGAGATCAAGGTCTTTTCTTAATCTTAATAAGGCTGCTTCAGGTCTTTTATCTCTTTCTACGTTATCCCATTTAGCGCCTCCTACCGCACCAAATAATACTGCATCACAATCCATAGCTACTTGCATTGTTTCATCACTTATAGAATTACCTTCTTTATCGTATGCCGTACCACCAACTAATCTTTCAGAAATATCAAAAGATAAAGATTTAGTTTTTTCCATCCAATCAATGATTTTTAATACCTCAGCCATAACTTCATTGCCAATTCCATCACCAGGTAAAATTAAAATTTTTTTATTACTCATTTTTGACTACACTATCCAAGGTTGGATACTGTGTATTTTTTCTTCGTGAACATCAATTTTTTTATTTTTTTGGAGCGTCAAACCAATATCATCCAAACCCTCTAGCAAACATTTTTTTCGAAATGCATCAATTTCAAATTCTATTGTTTTATCATTTTGATAAGTGATTTTTTGATTTTCTAAATCAACTGAAACATCATTTTTATTTTCTGCTTCGTTCATTAATATATCTACCTTTTGTTGATCTAACTTAATTGGCAGTATTCCATTTTTAAAACAATTATTATAGAAAATATCTGCGAAGCTTGGTGCAATTATTGACTTAAAACCAAAATCTAAAAGTGACCATGGTGCATGCTCTCTACTTGATCCACAACCAAAATTTGCCCCAGCAATTAAAATTTTTGAAGTTTTATAAGGGTCCCAGTTAAGAACAAAATCATTCTTTATGTTACCTTGAATATCGTATCTTAATTCATGAAATAAGTTTTTTCCTAAACCAGATCTCTTTATTGTTTTCAAAAATTGTTTTGGAATAATCATATCGGTATCGACATTAATCATTGGTAGTGGTGCAGGGATACCAATTATTGTTTTAAATGATTCCATTTATAAATCCTCTGCTGTTGCAAAAGAACCTTTGATTGCAGAGGCAGCAGCTATTGCAGGACTAACAAGATGTGTTCTACCTTCTCTACCTTGTCTACCTTCAAAATTTCTATTTGATGTTGATGCACATCTTTCTTGCGGTTTTAATTGATCTGGATTCATAGCTAAACACATGGAGCAACCTGGCTCTCTCCAATCAAATCCTGCTTCAATAAAAATTTTATCTAAACCTTCTTCTTCAGCTTGTTTTTTAACTAGACCTGAACCAGGAACGATCATTGAGTCTACAGAAACTTTTTTGCCCTCTACAACTTTGGCAACTTCTCTTAAATCCTCAATTCTTCCATTAGTGCAAGAGCCAATAAATACTTTATCAATTTTAATTTTTTGTATTTCTTGTTTGGGTTCTAAACCCATATATTCAAGAGAACGTTCCATAGCCCTCTTTCTATTCGGATTACTCTCTTCTTGTGGGTTTGGTACTATACCATCTATAGCAACAACGTCTTGTGGGCTTGTGCCCCAAGTAATTTGTGGTGAAATATCTTCAGCATTAATTAAAATTTCTTCATCATATTTTGCGCCCTCATCAGATGGAAGAGATTTCCAAAATTCTACCGCTTTATTCCAATTATCTCCTGATGGAGCGTACGGTCTACCTTTAATATATTCAAAAGTTTTTTCGTCAGGAGCGATTAAACCAGCTCTAGCACCTGCTTCAATACTCATATTGCAGATTGTCATTCTTCCTTCCATAGAAAGAGAGGAAATTGCATTACCAGCATATTCAATAACATAACCAGTTCCACCAGCTGTTCCTATTTTTCCTATTATATGAAGAATAATATCTTTTGCTGTAACACCTAAGTTTAATTTACCTTCAACAGAAATTCGCATATTCTTTGCAGGTTTTTGAATTAAGGTCTGAGTAGCTAATACATGCTCAACTTCACTTGTGCCGATACCAAAAGCTAATGCACCAAATGCTCCGTGTGTTGCTGTATGACTATCACCACAAACTATTGTCATACCTGGCTGAGTAATGCCTTGTTCTGGTCCAACTATATGAACTATACCTTGTCTGCTATCTAATAATGGAAAAAGTGTAACATCAAAATCTTTGCAATTTTTTTCTAGTGTTTCAACCTGAATTCTACTTTCTTTATTTTCTATACCTTTAGATCTATCTGAGGTTGGAACATTGTGATCAGCTACAGCAAAAGTACTTTCGGGTCTTCTAACTTTACGATTATTATTTCTTAAACCTTCAAATGCTTGAGGGCTCGTAACTTCATGAACAAGGTGTCTATCAATATATATAAGACAAGTTCCATCTTCTTGTCTATCAACAAGATGATGTTCCCAAATTTTATCAAAAAGAGTTTTAGGATTATTTATTGTCATCCGATTTATTTTCGGCTGCTTTTTCCTCTTCTTTACTAGATTCCTCTGCAGCTTCTGCTTTAGATTCTTCTGCTGGTTTGGCTTCTGCTTCTTCTGCTTTTGTCTCTGCTTGTTTTGCTTCTACCTCTTCAGCTTTTGGTTCCTCTGCAGCATTTGTATCTGTATCTGCAGTTTTTGTTTCTTCTACCGGAGGAGCCTCCTCTATATATTCATATTGATCAGCTTCATCGCCCCTATCTTTATCTGCGATCCTTGCTTTCTTTCCAGATAATTCTCTTAGATAATATAGCTTAGCTCTTCTTACATCGCCTTTTCTAACAACTTCAATTTTTTCTACTAATGGACTGAATAAAGGGAATACTCTTTCAACACCCTCTCCATGAGATATTTTTCTCACAGTAAAGTTAGAGTTTACTGAATTATTTTTTCTTGCAATACAAATACCTTCAAATGCTTGAAGTCTCGACTTACTTCCCTCTGTAATTCTTACAGTAACTTTTAAAGTATCACCTGGACGAAAAGCAGGAACTCTTTTTTTTGAAGTTAACTTTTCAATCTGTTGTTTTTCAAATGTCTCTAATAAATTACTCATTTTATATTTCCTTTTTATAAAGATCTGGTCTTAATTCTTTAGTTTTTTCAACCGATTTTTCTTTTCTCCATTTATCAATTTTTTCATGATGACCTGATGTTAAAACATCTGGAACTTCATGTTTATTTCCCTGAATATCTTCCCAGGTTTGTGGTCTGGTATAATGAGGATATTCAAGCAGATTATTAGAAAAAGATTCTTCTAATAAACTTTGTGGCTGCCCTAATACTCCAGGAATGAGACGAATACAACCTTCAACTAACACCTGGGCAGCAATCTCACCACCAGAAAGGACGTAATCACCGATACTTATTTCCTGAAAATCAAGAATTTCTATAGCTCTTTGGTCAACCCCTTCAAATCTACCGCATAAAATAAGCATTTCATCATGTTTTGATAGATTATTAAGTTTGGCTTGAGATAATTTCTGACCTGACGGTGTTAGAAAAATTTTGCAGTAATTATCGGTTTTGAAAGTGATTGAATTTAATGCTTTTTCAATCACATCTGGACGAATAACCATTCCAGGGCCTCCCCCAAAAGGTTCATCATCAACACTTCCTCTTTTGTCAATTCCAAAATTATGTAGATTGACTATCTCGAGAGAAAATTTTTTATTGTTTAATGCATTTCCGATTACAGAATATCCTAGTGAACCAGGGAACATCTCAGGATAACAAGTTAAAATTACTACTCTCATTTTAATCAAGAATACCAGGTATTGGATCAGCTATAATTTCTTTTTTATTAATATTAACTGATAAAATATTTGTTTTATCAAAAGGTATAAGAATAAGTTTGGTATTATATTTGACTTCTAATAAATCACCTGCCCCAAAATTTTGAACACTTAAAACTTTTCCAATACTAGTATTGTCTTTCAAGAAAATCATGCATTCGATTAGATCGTTTATGTAAAACTCATTATCTTTTGTTTTTGGAAAAAATTTCTTATTTGAAAAAATTTTTTGACCTTTAAGCTCTAAAACATCTTCTCTAGAAAAGTATTTTTCAACTTGAACAACACACTTATTATTTTTGAATAAAATATTTTTAAAATTCCAAGCAACTGAACCATCAAAATTATAATAGTTTTTTAAATTTTTAAAAACTTCAAACGAGGTAGTCATCATATTAACTTTTATTTCACCTTTTAATCCTAAAGGAGATCCAAACTGACCAACAAGAATAATATCTTTATTACTCAAAGCAAAAATTGATTTTATTCTTTTTTAGCTTCTGCTTCTTCTGCTTTTGGTTCTTCAGCAGGTTGTGCATCTTCAGCTGGCTTAGCTTCAGTAATAACTGGTTTTTCCATCACACCAAGATTGCTAAGAAAAATAGAAATTCTATCTGATGGTTTTGCTCCTTTTGCAATCCATTCCTTAGCTTTGTCTAAATCCATTTTAACTCTATCAGCGCTATCCTTTGGAAGCATTGGGTTATAAGTTCCAATTTGATCTATAAATTTTCCATCTCTAGCTCTTCTAGAATCAGCAACTACTATTCTATAAAATGGTCTTTTCTTTGCACCACCTCTTGATAATCTTATTCTTACTGGCATTTTATTTCCTTTCTAATTTATGTTTGGAGGAAGATTTCCTTGTAATTTTTGCATTAAATCACTGGGAATTCCTCCTTTGCCCATTGATTTCATTCTCTTCATCATTTTTTGTGATTGGAGAAACTGTTTTAATAACCTGTTAACGTCTTGAACTTTTGTTCCAGATCCTTTTGAAATTCTAATTTTACGTGAAGCCTTTATAATATCTGGATCAGCCCTTTCTTTTTTTGTCATTGAACTGATTATAGCTATTTGTTTATCAATCATTGAATTAGAAATTTTATTTTCTGCCATTAACTTCTGTGCCTTTGAAACACCTGGCATCATAGAAAGTAAACCGGAGACTCCACCCATTTTACCCATTTGCTTTAATTGATTGGCAAAATCTTCAAGATCAAATTTTCCTTTAGCGATCTTTTTTGCCATATCTTCCATTTCTTCTTTATCAATATTTTCAGCAGCCTTTTCGACAAGAGATACAATATCTCCCATACCTAAAATTCTTTGTGCAATTCTTTCAGGATGGAAAGGTTCAAAATTTTCTACTTTTTCACCTAGTCCTATAAATTTTATAGGAGAGTTTGTTATCGATTTAATTGATAGTGCTGCACCACCTCTGCTATCACCATCTATTCGAGTTAAAATTGATCCAGTAATATTTATTGCATCACTAAAACTTTTAGCTACATTTGCAGCATCTTGTCCTGTTAGAGCATCTGCTACTAATAATGTTTCGTCAGGTTTAAACTTATTTTCAATTTCTATTAATTCACTCATTAACTTTTTATCTACAACTTGTCGTCCAGCAGTATCTAAAATAAGAATATCAAATAAATTTTTTTGAGCATAGTCTATGGAATCATCAACAATCTTACTGGCTGATGATAGATTGTGATTAAAGAAATCTGAGCCGGTTTCTTCAGCTAATACTTTTAATTGTTCTTGTGCTGCTGGTCGATAAATGTCTGCTGATGCTAGTAAAATTTTTTTCTTTGAAGACTTCTTTAACAAATAGGAAAGTTTGGCAATTGAAGTTGTTTTCCCAGATCCCTGTAATCCACAAAACAATATTTTAGTTAATTGAGAAGAAGATAAATTTAGAGATTTATTTTCTGATCCAAGAATTTTTACAAGCTCATCTTGCACAAGCTTTATGATCATTTGATCTGGCTTAACAGATTTGAGAATTTCTTTTCCTAAAATGTTTGACTTGATGGAATTTATAAATTCTTTTACTACAACTAAGGAAACATCTGCCTCTAAGAGAGCAATTCTAATTTCACGTAATGTAATTTCAAGATCTGTTTCTGATATAACAGCCTTACCCCGAATACTTTGAACAATTTTTTCAAATTTTGTGTTCAGTGTATCAAACATAAATCTCCAATAGCCTTTTAACTCCAGGGCACGAAACTCGTGGGCTAGAGTACCTATCACAATTGTAACAAGCTCAATTCGTTTACAAATATAGGATTTGTTGGTGACCCTCTATTAGCTGAATAATTGAAAGTCAAGTATTCTTAAATTTCCCATATTTACTGAGATTTATCGATAAATTAGGTTATAAAACAAATATGCAAAAAGTAGACTTTATAAAGATGCATGGACTTGGGAATGATTTTGTTATCATAGATAAAAGGTCTAACAATATCGCAATTACTGAAGATATTATTAAAAGACTCAGTGACAGAAGAACTGGGGCAGGGTGTGATCAATTAATCACAATTAATAATACAAGTAATCAAAGTGCTGATGCTGAAATTGAAATTTTTAATCCTGGTGGTGATAGAGCCGAAGCTTGTGGTAATGGAACACGCTGCGTGGCAAAAATACTATTTGATGAAGATTCAAATAAAGAAATTTTAAAAATTCAATCTGATGCAGGCATATTAGAATCAAAAAAAATAGATAACAATATAAGTGTCAACATGGGTTCAATAAAAAATACTTGGGATAAAATTCCTTTAAGTAAAGAAGTCGATACAATGAATATACCAATTTCAATTGATGGATATAGTAATGGAGTTGCTGTTAATGTAGGTAATCCACATGTAGTTTTTTTTGGAAAATCGATCAAAGATACAGATCTTGAAAGTATAGGTCCTAGAATAGAAAATCATGAGCTCTTTCCAAAAAAAACTAATGTTGAAATAGTTGAAGTTATTAATTCAAATTTAATTGAAATGAGAGTTTGGGAACGTGGAGTTGGAATCACGTTAGCTTGTGGTAGTGGTGCCTGTGCGGCTGTATATGCGGCGTGGAAAAAAGGATTGATTGAAAATAACGCTGAAGTGAAACTTGAAAAAGGTTCACTGCACATAAATATAATTAATAATGAATCTATTATGATAGGACCTGCAGAAATAAGTTATCGGGGTAGTTTAGAAATATAATTTATGAAAAATAAAAACTACGTAGTCAATCTAGGTTGTAGATTGAATATTTATGAAGGTGAAATTATTAAAAACCATCTTAAAACAAATAATTTAAATAATGTTACAGTCATAAACTCATGTGCAGTAACTGAAGAAGCTGAGAAAAAAGTTTCTTATGAAATTAGAAAGGCAAAAAAAAATTTTCCTAATAATAAAATAGTAGTTACAGGATGTGCGGCTCAAATCAATCCATTAAAATATAAAGATTTAAAAGAAGTAGACTCAGTAATTGGGAACACAGAAAAATTAGAAACTTTAACATGGAAAAATATCGATCAGTCTAAAAATCTTAAAGTAGGAAATATATTAGAAGAAAGTAAAACAGTACCTAATTCAATTGAAAAATTTGAAGGAAAATCGAGAGCTTATATTGAAATACAACAAGGTTGTAACCATCGCTGTACTTTTTGTATCATTCCATTTGGCAGAGGCAATAATAGAAGTGTACCTGCTGGAGAAATAGTAAATAAAATAAAAAAAATTGTTAGCAATGGATATAATGAAGTAGTCTTAACAGGAGTAGATATAACTGATTATGGAAAAGATCTTCCAGCAAAACCTACTTTTTCTAATTTAATTAAAAGAATTCTAAAATTAGTACCTGAATTAAGACAGCTGCGTTTGTCTTCAATTGACTGCGCTGAAATAGACGAAGATTTTTGGGATGTTTTAAAGGACGAAAGATTGATGCCTCATTTTCATATAAGTTTACAAGCTGGAAACAATTTAATTTTGAAAAGAATGAAAAGAAGACATTCAAGGGAAATGGCAATTAATTTTTGTAAGAAAGTTTTATCTATTAGGAAAGATGCAACATTTGGTGCTGATATAATTGCCGGTTTTCCAACAGAGACAGAAACAATGTTTCAAGATTCAATTAAACTAGTTGATGAGTGTAATTTAACTCATCTTCATATTTTTCCTTATTCACCAAGAGAAAACACTCCTGCATCTAGAATGCCTCAAGTTCAAAAAAATATTATCAAAGATAGAGCAAGAAGACTTAGAGAAAAAGGTATGGAAAAATTAAAACAACATTTAAAAAAAAATATTGGAAAGAAGGAACAAATTTTAATTGAAAGTAGAAAAGAAAATTTTTCACTTGGAAAAGATCAGCATTTTTTAAAAGTAAAACTTGAAGAAGAGTTTAAAGAGGGAAATATAATTTCCTGTATATACACAGGCGTAGAAAATGATACGTTATTAGCAAGAATAGCATGAGTTTGTTCTCAATATTTAAAGATAAGTTAAGTAAAACTTCAAATATACTTTCTTTTAATATTGTAGAGATTTTAAAAAACAAAAAAATAGACGATTTAACTTTAGAAGAATTAGAAAATGTTCTTATTTCATCTGATATTAGTTTGGATGTTGTAAATCAGCTAATAGATTCTATAAAAAAAATAAAAATTTCAAATGATGATGGAATAAAAAATGTACTAGAAATCTTAGCTCAAAATATAGAAAGTATATTACTTCCAAGAGAACATGTTCTGATAAATGAAAAAAATGATGAAAAAAAAATATTAATATTTGTTGGAGTAAACGGAAGTGGAAAGACAACCACTATTGGTAAAATTGCAAATAAAATTTTATCAAATAAAAAAATTCTGATTGCGGCTTGTGATACATTTAGGGCAGCAGCTGTTGAGCAGTTGGAAAATTGGGCGAAAAAAAATAATAATGGTTTTATCGCTGGAAAAAGTAATCAAGATCCAGCAAGCGTAGCGTATCAGGCAACTGAAGAATTTGGAAAAGAAAATTATGATTTTTTACTTATAGATACTGCTGGAAGATTATCAAATAATACTAACCTCATTAATCAGCTAATTAAATTGAAGAATGTTATCTCAAAAGTTAATTCCTCTTTTAATATTGAAACTGTGTTAGTTTTAGATGGAACGAATGGTTCGAACATGATTAAGCAAGTGGAAATCTTTGGAAATGAACTTAATGTATCAAGTCTTATAATAACTAAATTGGATGGAACAGCAAAAGGTGGAGCATTAATTTCAATTGCAAATAAATTTGAAATCCCTATAAGTTATGTTGGTCTTGGAGAAAGTATTGAGGACCTTGTAACCTTTAATTCTCAAAACTTTGCTAGGTCTATTTTAAATCTAGAAGAACAAAAATGAAGTCAGTTTATAAATTATTAATTGATATAGGACCGCTTGCAGTATTCTTTATTTTTTATACAAGAAGTGGTCTTCAAGAAGCAATACTTCCTCTTATGATTGCAACTGTAATTTCAGTAATCATTTCATATATACTTGAGAAAAAAATACCAATTATGCCAACTCTTGGGGCTGCGATTGTATTAATATTTGGAGGTCTAACAATTTATTTTGACAATGAAATTTTTATTAAAATGAAACCAACAATAATAAATATGGTCTTCGCATTAATTTTATATGGAGGAGTGATTGTTAAAAAACCTCTTTTAAAGTATCTTTTAGGTGCTGCACTTAAACTAGAAGAAGATGGATGGAGAATATTAACTCAAAGGTGGATTGCTTTTTTTGTTGCACTTGCTGTTTTAAATGAAATTGTTTGGAGAACACAAAGTACTGATGTTTGGGTAAATTTTAAAGTTTTTGGTATCTTGCCAATTACGTTTATTTTTACGATGACACAATTCCCTTTAATTAAAAAATATCAAATTGAAGATTAAGTTAAAAATTGTTTTCTCTTAATGCTATAAATCCTGGTGATTTATTTCCCTCAAGCCACTCTAAAAATGCACCCCCAGCTGTAGATAAATATTTAAATGCATCATTGGCTTTAGCTTTTTTTATTGCTGCAAGTGTATCTCCTCCTCCTGCTAGAGCATCTAATTGAGATTTACTTGAATAATTTTGTATAATATTTGCAACTGAAATTGTACTTTTATCAAATGGACTATACTCAAATGCGCCTAAAGGCCCATTCCATAAAATTGATTTAGATTTTAATATTTCATCTGAAATTAGTTTTGTTGTTTGTTCACCAACATCTAATATCATTTGGTCATTTGGAATATTATTGATTGAATAAGTCTTAACATTTACTCTATCTTCTATTGTTTTTGAGCAAACAGCATCAATTGGTAAAAGTATTTTGCAATTTTTTGATTCTGCTTTTTTTTGTATCTTTTTTGATAGTTCAATAAAATCATTTTCTACCAGAGAAGAACCAACGTTATAATTATTTGATAGCAAAAAGGTATTAGCCATTGCACCACCAATCACTAAAGAGTCAAAAATTTCAACTATATTTTCTAAAACTTTTATTTTTGTTGAAACCTTTGAGCCACCTATAATTGCTAAATTTGGTTTATTTGAATTTTCTAAAAATTTATCTAAATTTTCAATTTCTTTTGAGAAACTTAATCCAGCGTATGAAGGTAAGTATTTAGTAATACCTACTATAGATGCATGATTACGATGAGATGCAGAAAACGCGTCATTAATATATATGTCAAAACTAGAAGCTAATAATTTTGAAAAATTAAGATCATTTTTTTCTTCTTCAGCATTAAAACGAATATTTTCTAATAGACAAATTTCCCCCATGTCCATTTCAGCAATTTTTGTCTCAATTATTTTTTTTTCACAGTTAGCTAAAAAATGAATTGTGTTTAAATTTAAAAATTTTTTTAATTCTGAACATAAAAACTCAATGGAATATGTTTTATTAACTTGACCTTTAGGTCGGCCAAAATGAGCAATTAAGAATATCTTATTTTTATTTTTAATTAGTTTTTCTAGTGTTGGTAAAATAGCATGAATTCTTGAATGATCTGTAATTGTCCCTTCCAAAACTGGTACGTTTAAATCAACTCGAACAATTATTTTTTTATTTTTACAGTCTAGATCTCTTAATTCTTTCATTTCTATTCACATGTATATAAAAAAAATGCTGGAAATCATTGATTTTTTTTAAAAATTTGCAGTTTTATCTTTTTTAATACATATATTTAGTATATTAAACCTTTTTTAAGCTACTAAATGTAGTAATGGAGTTTGATTATGCCTTGGGATGATAATAATGTAGCAAAACTTAGAGATTTATGGGACCAAGGTCTACCAACAGCTCAAATTGGAAAATTATTAGGTTTCACCAAAAACGCAGTGGTTGGAAAAGCTCATAGAATTGGACTCGAGAGAAGACCATCACCTATAAGAAGAACAGCTGTTAAGCCTGATCGAAAAAAAGCTAGATCTCCAGTAATGCCAAAATTAAATTTTGAAAGCACCAAAGAACCAGAGATTGTCTCTACAGAGCCTGCTGTTTTCCAACCGGTGGTTAAAAATATATTCACTGCAGCTCCAAAGAGAGGTTGTGAATGGCCTGAAGGTCATCCTGATGAAGCTGACTTTCGTTTTTGTGGTAAAGATAGATTTGAAGATAAGCCTTATTGTTTAGATCATTGTGCTGTTGCATATGTTGTTCCTGAAAAAGAAGAAAACGAAAAGACAGAATTAAATAATACGATTTAATAATAATAAAAATTCTAGAAATAAAAATTCTTCCTGTTATCTAATAAAATATGAAAGATGAGAGAATTAATTCTGTATTTACTCCTATTCTAATTGGAGGAAGTTTAATTCTTTTAATAAGTTTTGCAATTCGTTCAACATTTGGCCTATTTCAAATTCCTATTGCGTCTGATTTTTTATGGAACCGTTCAGAATTTTCTCTTGCCATTGCTATTCAAAATTTAGCTTGGGGTGTAGGCACTCCACTATTTAGTGCTTTTGCCGAAAAATATGGTGATAGAAAAGCAATAGCGCTAGGCTTAATTCTTTATGCAATTGGAATTTTCATAAGTAGTACTGCTACAACTCCAGAGGCGCATCAAACTTTAAACCTATTAATTGGTTTTGGTATAGCTGGTAGTGGTTTTGGTCCAATTTTAGCAGTAGTTGGAAGAGCCACATCTCCAGAAAAAAGATCTTTAGCACTAGGTATTACAACTGCTGCAGGATCAGCTGGACAAGTGGTTGGTCCACCACTTGCTTCTATTCTATTATCATTTTTACCTTGGTCTTCAGTGTTTGAAATCTTTTCAATTATATTATTAATAACACTGATCCTTGTTCCAATTTTAAAAACAGAATTATCAAATACAAATATTAATAATGAAAATGAAAAAATTACTGATGCTGTATTTGTTGCATTAAAAGATCCAACATACTCAATGTTGTTCTTTGGTTTTTTTTCTTGCGGCTTTCAGTTAGCATTTATCACTGCACATTTTCCTGCATTTATTGTTGAATCTAGTAGTCCAATTATAGAAGGAAGTTTAATAAGTTTGGTTTGTAGTTCTGTAGAAGGTTTAGGAGCATTATCTATGGCTCTTATAGGATTGTTTAATATAATTGGTTGTTTGATTGCTGGGGCCTTAGGAAAGGGACATTATAAGAAATATCTTTTATCTTTAATTTATACTGGAAGGACTATTGCGGCAATTTTATTTATCTTACTACCTATTACACCAACATCTATTGCAATATTTTCAATAGTTATGGGTGCTTTATGGTTAGCAACAGTTCCTTTAACTTCAGGAATTATAGGCCATATTTATGGATTAAAATTTATGGGTACATTATATGGGATTGTATTTTTTTCTCATCAGCTAGGATCTTTTGTAGGTGTTTGGTTAGGTGGTCTATTTTATGATATCTATGGAAGTTATGATATTGTATGGTGGGTTGGTATAGGAGTAGGTGCCTTTTCTGCAATAATCCATTTACCAATTAGAGAAAAACCATTATCTAATACAAATATACAAACAGCGTAATTTTATGGATGAAAAAAAGATTATACGAAACTTAATTATAGTAATTTTTTTCTTAGTTATTATTTATTCATTAGCAAGAGTTGGTGTAGGTTTAGATCTTAGCTTTGGACCTTATTTAAAACAATAGTAGAATTAATTACACCATTCTCCTTGTTTAAATATAGGCGTTACAACGCCATCCTTATCAACACCGTCGACATCAATTTTGCCTGAGCCAATCATCCAATCAATGTGTATCATACTTGAATTACCACCTCTTTGAGTAATTTCATCTTTCGATAAGTCTTTTTTGGATTTGAAACATTTTGAGTAACACTGTCCTAAAGCAATATGAGAAGCAGCATTTTCATCAAATAGAGTGTTATAAAAAGTTATTCCTAATTGCGAAATAGGTGAACTATTAGGGACTAAGGCTACTTCACCAAGTCTTCTTGAGCCTTCATCTGAATCAAGAACTTTTAATAAAACATCTTGTCCTTTAGAGGATTTTGCATCAACAATTTTACCATCTTCAAAGCGAACATTAATATCTTCAATTAGTGTTCCTTGATAAGATAGAGGTTTAGTTGAACAGACTTCACCACTTACACGAGCAGCATGAGGAGTTGTGAACACTTCTACGGTTAAAGATGTTCCAGGACCAGAGTATTTTAAAGAATGAAAATTTTTAGCATTTAACCAATCTGTTTTATCTCTTAAATTTTTATTATGTTGGTCCCATTCACTTACAGGATCATCATTACTAACTCTTGATGCATGAAATATTGCATCTCCTAATTTTTTAATTGCTTCACTATCATCAAGATCTGGGAAGACTCTTTTTGCCCATGCTTTTCCTGGCCACGAAATTATATTCCAGTTAATTTTAAATTCAGTAATTCTTTCTCTAGCTGGTTTGTATGCAACAGCATTAGCTTTATTTGCACGCGAAACTTTATCAGGATCAATTTCAGATAATAGCATGGGATCATCACCAGCAATAGCCATTCTAGCTGTATTGTTATCAAAAGCTTCACCCATCCCATTATAAAGCCAATTTGCTGCAACATTGAAAGATTCATCATTGCCAAACTTAAATCGAGATAATGTAATATCAGAATCATTGAAAAGTGGGGTTACAAGTCCGGCCCCTTCTTTGTAAGCATGTTCAGCTATTTTTCTAACCAACGGTAATGACTCTAACGGTGCTGTTATT
>LULQ01000345.1_pt1 | contig 18206 bp, 16 predicted proteins | sample 728091 | NCBI WGS metagenome assembly LULQ01 (sample SAMN03860285, study PRJNA289734) | marine metagenome | biome: seawater column; feature: ocean; material: water; isolation source: Red Sea water column Station 149 - depth 10m | place: Saudi Arabia: Red Sea | collected 2011-10-15 | depth 10 m
TGCGGACGAGGTCGAGGGCGTGGTAGCTGCTGCCGAGCAGGTCGGTGATGATCCGGCTGGCGGAGTCGATCGATGCGCTGAGCGACTCGTGGGCGCGCTTGGTGTCGTCGAGGTCCAGCGCCATCTTGGCGACGACGAGGCCCTGCAGGACGGTGTCGTTGAGCTCCAGGGCCTGCTGCTCGCGCTGGCGCAGGTCCTGGAAGAGCTGGGCCCCCTCCATGAGGGAGGAGTAGTTGCGGCGCAGGGTCCAGTAGTAGACGCCGACCACGGCACCGACGACGTCCCACAGCGAGAGCGGCCAGTCCCAGGCGGCGCGCATCGCGTAGCCCTGCTGGTCGTCGACGCCCAGGGAGGGCAGCAGCATGTGGACGGAGTGGATGCCGTGGTGGACCGCGCAGGAGAAGAAGATCGAGGCGGTCGCGGCACCGAGCGGGTTGGTGCGCAGCTGGCGGCTGCGGGCCAGGGGGACCGTGATCGCGAGCGAGATGAGCAGGTAGGCGACGGCGATGATGCCGTTGCAGATCATGCCGATGACCCAGGGCTCCATGGCGGTCACCTCCTCTCGTGCGGGCGGTCGTGGACGGTCGGTCGGTCGGCGGACCTCATCCGCCGGCCCCGCTCAGCGACAGCACCAGCAACGCCAGGACCGACACGACGGCCGTGGTGGCCGCCCCGCGGTGCCAGTCGACCCACGCCGGCAGCCGGAGACCGGCGTACGACGTGGGTGGACGGGCACGCAGCAGTGCTGCGCACGCGGCGACCGCCCCGAGCTCCCACGCGGCGGCCGCGAGGTCCCAGGGACCGACCGGCTCGGGCGTGGGCATCAGGCCCAGGGGCAGTCCCCAGGCCCGGGTGGCCGCCCACAGGACGACGCACCCGAGATTGACCGCCACCCCGGCCCGCAGCAGGGCGGGGGTGACCGAGCGCAGCGCGAGCGTGGTCCAGCCGAGCTGGGCCAGCGCCGCGCCAGCGAAGAAGAGACCGAACAGCGTGGCCTCGCGGAAGTGCAGGGGGCCCATGGCGGCGTGCACGCCGGCGGCCGCCGTGCTCGTCACGACGGCCAGGGGGAGCAGCAGCGCCACGTCGCGGGGCAGTGGGCGGGGGGGCGCGGCCGGGCGGGCCGTGAGGGGGACAGAGGCCTCGAGGGTCGCGAGGCGGCCGGCGGCGGCGGCGGACCCGCCGGCCACCAGCGCGTAGTGCACCGTGTGCGCGAGCAGCGTCAGGGTCTCGTGCGACCAGGCAGTCACGGGGTCTCCCTCCCACACCCCGTCTCCCCAGGCGAGGTGGCCTGCTCCACACCGTAGGCGCGTCCGGGCGGTCGGGCGAGGGGAATGGACACTTTCCTCACGCGCCCTGCACGACTCGGTCGATCGGAGGGGAGGGGCGGACACGAACGGGCCATGTTTTCGAGAATTCACATGAGTTGAGTGGAACAGACTCAACTTGCGCCGCGTTGCAGCAGGTGAGAGACACACTCGGTCCAGCCGTCCAGGAGGAGACGCCCATGAGTCAGTTCGGTGCCGACAAGTTCACGACCCGCAGCCGGGAGGCGATCGAGACCGCGCAGGTGACTGCCACCTCGGCCGGCCACTCGGCCACCGAGCCCATCCACCTGCTCGTCGCGCTGCTGTCGCAGGAGGACGGCGTCGCCCGCTCGCTGGTGACCAAGGCCGGTGTCGACGCGGCCGCGCTCGTCGCCGGTGCGCGCAGTGCCCTCGAGCAGCTGCCCCGCGCCAGCGGTGCCACCGTGCAGCAGCCCGCGGCCTCGGCCGCGCTCACGCGCGTGCTGGCGTCCGCGCTCGACCTGGCCGCCTCGATGAAGGACGACTACGTCGCGACCGAGCACCTGCTCATCGCGCTGGCCGGCACCGAGTCCAGCGCGCAGAAGGTCCTCACCGACGTGGGGCTGACCGAGGCGGGGCTGCGGGAGGGCCTGACCGCCGTGCGCGGCAGCCGGCGCGTCACCAGCCAGGACGCCGAGGACACCTACGAGGCGCTGGAGAAGTACTCCGTGGACCTCACGGCCGCCGCGGAGGAGGGCAAGCTCGACCCGGTCATCGGTCGCGACGCGGAGATCCGCCGCGTCGTGCAGGTGCTGAGCCGGCGTACGAAGAACAACCCGGTGCTCATCGGCGAGCCCGGCGTCGGCAAGACCGCCGTCGTCGAGGGGCTGGCCCAGCGCGTCGTCGACGGCGACGTCCCCGACTCCCTCAAGGGCCGCCGGGTGCTGTCGCTCGACCTGGCCGCGATGGTGGCCGGCGCGAAGTACCGCGGCGAGTTCGAGGAGCGGCTCAAGGCGGTGCTCGAGGAGATCAAGTCCGCCGAGGGGCAGATCATCACCTTCATCGACGAGCTGCACACCGTCGTCGGTGCGGGCGCCGGCGGCGACTCCGCGATGGACGCCGGCAACATGCTCAAGCCGATGCTGGCGCGCGGTGAGCTGCACATGATCGGTGCGACCACCCTCGACGAGTACCGCGAGCGCATCGAGAAGGACCCCGCGCTCGAGCGGCGCTTCCAGCAGGTGCTGGTCGGCGAGCCGAGCGTCGAGGACACCATCCAGATCCTGCGCGGCATCCAGGAGAAGTACGAGGCGCACCACGGGGTGCGCATCACCGACGCCGCGCTGGTCGCTGCCGCCACCCTGTCCGACCGCTACATCAGCGGCCGTCAGCTGCCCGACAAGGCCATCGACCTCATCGACGAGGCCGCCTCGCGGCTGCGCATGGAGATCGAGTCCTCGCCGGAGGAGGTCGACCAGCTGCGCCGCCACGTCGACCGGCTGAAGATGGAGGAGTTCGCACTGGCCAAGGAGACCGACGACGCCTCGGTCGAGCGGCTCGCCGCGCTGCGCGCCGACCTCGCCGACGCCGAGGAGGAGCTGCGCGGGCTCGAGGCCCGCTGGGAGCGGGAGAAGTCCACGCTCGAGGGCGAGGGCGAGCTGCGTCGCCAGCTCGACGCCCTGCGCATCGAGGCCGAGCGGCTGCAGCGCGAGGGCGACCTCGGCCAGGCCAGCGAGATCCTCTACGGCCGCATCCCCGCGCTGGAGAAGCAGATCGCCGCCGCGGCCGACTCCGCGGAGCAGCGCGACCTCGAGCCGCTGGTCGGCGAGGAGGTCGGCCCCGAGCAGATCGCCGACGTCGTCGAGGCCTGGACCGGCATCCCCACCGGCCGGCTGCTGGAGGGCGAGTCCACCAAGCTGCTGGAGATGGAGGCGGTCATCGGCGAGCGGCTCATCGGCCAGCGTGAGGCGGTCACGGCCGTCAGCGACGCCGTACGCCGCTCGCGGGCCGGGATCTCCGACCCGTGTCGGCAAGACCGAGCTCGCGAAGGCGCTGGCGGACTTCCTGTTCGACGACGAGCGGGCGATCGTGCGGATCGACATGAGCGAGTACTCCGAGAAGCACGCGGTCTCGCGGCTGGTCGGTGCCCCTCCGGGCTACGTCGGCTACGACGAGGGCGGTCAGCTGACCGAGGCGGTCCGCCGCCGCCCGTACTCCGTCGTCCTGCTCGACGAGGTCGAGAAGGCCCACCCCGAGGTCTTCGACATCCTGCTGCAGGTGCTCGACGACGGTCGGCTCACCGACGGCCAGGGCCGCACCGTCGACTTCCGCAACACGCTGCTGATCCTCACCAGCAACCTGGGCTCTCAGCACCTCGTCGACCCGCTGCTGGACCCGGAGAAGCGCAAGGAGTCGGTGCTGGCGGTCGTGCGGTCGGCCTTCAAGCCGGAGTTCCTCAACCGGCTCGACGAGATCGTCACCTTCGACGCGCTGTCCAAGGACGACCTGACCCACATCGTCGACCTGCAGCTCGCGCTGCTGGAGAAGCGGCTGGCCGTGCGCCGGATCAGCATCGCCGTCTCCGACGCCGCGCGGACCTGGCTGGCCGACGTCGGCTACGACCCGGCGTACGGCGCCCGCCCGCTGCGCCGGCTGATCCAGTCGGCCATCGGCGACCCGCTGGCCCGGATGCTGATCAGCGGCGAGGTCACCGACGGGGGCACGGTGTCGGTCGACGTCGGCGACGACGGGCTGGTCCTCTCCGCCGGCTGAGGCGCACCCGTCCGGTGCGCTCGGAGGCGGGAACGCTCCCGTCCGGGCGCACCCCCGGCGCCGGGATCCACCCCTTCCACTCCTTCGTCGCTCCAGGGGGGCCAATCCCGCCACCCGCCGCCGGGGGTGCGCCCGGCCGTCCGCGTCCCCACCTCAGCGGCGGGACGCCCCGACTCAGCGGCGGGCGGCGGCGAGCTGGGGGCCGGAGAGGAAGAGTGCGTCGTCGACGAGGGCGCCGCGCAGGTCGGCACCGCGCAGGTCGGCGCCCAGCAGGTCGGCGGGGCCGAGGTCGACGCCCGAGAGGTCGGCCCCGATCAGCAGGGCGCCGCGGAGGCCGGCGCCGTGCAGGTCCGCCCCGCGGAGGTCGGCGCCGGCCAGGTCCGCTCGGGAGTGGTCCGGGCGTCCGGGTCCGCGCACCCGGCGCGAGGCGGCCCCCAGCAGCTCCCCGCAGGTCTCGTGCAGCTCGTCGAGGTCGGCGGTCAGCAGCTCCAGCGGCGGGGCGTCGCGGAGGGTCCACAGCTGCTCGGCGAGTGCCGCCGCGGCAGGGTCGGGGGAGCGCCGTTCGACCTCCTCGAGGTGCAGCAGCATCTCGTGGAGCAGCCGCTGAGCGGACAGGACGGCCGCCATCTCGCCGAGGTCCTCGACCTCGCGCCACGAGCGGCCCCCGTAGGTGACCGCCGTGAGGTGCTGCCCGGCACCGAAGCACTCGAAGGTCGCGCAGCCCGACCATCCCTTCTCGACCAGGTCGGCGTGGATGCCGCAACGGTCGTCGGCGAGGAGGTTCCGGCACGGCACCTGGCCGGGCTTGTCGGCCCCGAACCCGTCGTCGCGGCGGTAGGGCAGCAGGACGCAGCACAGCCCGGTGCACGCCGAGCAGTCCGCGGTCAGGGCGGCGGCGCGGCCGTCGCCGAGGGAGTCCGGGAGCACCCGCCCATCATCCCCGTGCCCGTCCAGCCGGACGGACCGGGCGTCGGTGGGGCGTGACCGGGGCACGACCGGCACCCGGCGTACGACGCTGGGCGCGGCGCGCACCCAGCGGTCTGCTGGAATGGGGCCGTGCCGAACCCCCACGACCGCCCCCGCCAGGTGACGATGGCCGGCTGGGTGACGATCCTCGGGTCGGTCCTGGTGATCCTCTCCGTGTTCGCCCAGATCGGCTCCCTGGACTCCCTCGACACCCGCCGCGGCATCGAGGAGCTGCTCGCGAACCCGCCGCTGCACGCGCTGGACCTCGAGGTCACCTCCGTCCTCGACGTCGTCCGCCTGCTCGCGACGGTGACCGGCGCGCTGGCCGCGGCCACCGCCATCCTGGGCTGGCAGGTGATGCAGCGCAGCCGCTCCGCCCGGTTGGCGCTCACGGTCCTGGCGGTGCCGCTGTTCCTCCTCGGCTTCGTCACCGGCGGCTTCGCGACCTCCCTGGTGGCCGCGGCCGCCGTGATCCTGTGGCTGCAGCCCTCGCGCGCCTGGGTCAACGGGGACCCGGTCCCCGAGCGATACCTCCGCCCGCCGTCCGAGGCACGGCGCGACCGCGACGCAGGTGACGCCGGCGACGCCGGCGATGACCGGCCTTCGGGCACAGGCTGGCCCCCGCCGCTCCCGCCGCAGGACGCCCCCACGGATGGTCCCGCGCAGGGGCGGCCCGACGGCCCCGCGCCCTACACCGGCTTCGGCCAGCAGCCCGGTCAGGAGTCGGGCCAGTTCCCCGGGCCGCAGGGTGGTGCGTGGCCCCAGCAGCTCTCGCCGTACGCCGCCGGCGACCGCGCCCCGCGAGGGCCCGCTCCGCAGCCGCTGCGCGCGGGGCTGGTGATCACCTGGGTGACCTGCGCGATGGTGCTGCTCGGGCTCGGGCTGAGCGTGGTCGCGATGGCGATCGACCCGTCGCTGGTCGACGACGAGATCCAGCGCGCGATGGACGAGCAGCCGGCCATGGCCGCCGAGGTGACCGTCGAGCAGGTGCGGATCGCGCTGTTCGTGGTGCTGGGCGGCTTCGCGCTGTGGGCGCTCCTGGCTGCCGGTCTCGCGGTCCTCGCCTGGGTCGGCCGCTCGTGGGCCTGGATCCTGCTCTGCATCTCCGCCGGCCTGGCCGCGGGCCTCTTCCTGGCCGTCACCGTGCTGGGCGGTCTGGTGGCCGTCGTGGCCCTCGCCGCGTCCTCGGGCACCCTCGCGCTGCTGATCAGGCCCGAGGTGCGGGAGTGGTACCGCCGCTGAACGAGTCGTGCCCCTGAGCGGGCGCCATGACGCCCGTTCAGGGGCACGACCCCCTTCGGGACAGCGTCAGCGGGCGAGGTCGGCCGACGCCAGCCGCTGGATCCCCTCGGTGATCACCTCGCCGGTCTTGCAGAACGCCCACCGCACCAGGTGCCGCCCGGCCGCGGGGTCGTCGGAGAAGAACCCCTGCAGCGGGATGGGGACGACCCCGGCCCGCTCGGCGACGCCGAGGCTGAAGGTCCGCCCGTCCTCCCAGCCGAGGTGCTCGACGTCGGTGACGGTGAAGTAGGTGCCCTCGCTCGTGCGGGGCGCGAGCCCCACCGAGCGCAGCCCGTCGAGCAGCAGGTCGCGTCGCGCCTGCAGGTCGCGGGCCAGCTCGAGCGGCCAGTCGGCCTCGTGGTCCAGTGCGTGCGCGACGGCCGGCTGCAGCGGCGAGCCGGAGGTGAAGGTCAGCCACTGCTTGGCCGCGAGCACGGCGGCGACCAGCGGCGCCGGGCCGGTGGCCCACCCGACCTTCCAGCCGGTGAAGGACCACGACTTGCCCACGCTGGAGAGGGTGAGCGTCCGCTCGCGCATCCCGGGCAGGCTCGCCAGCGGCACGTGCCCCTCTGCCGACAGGGCGTCGTCGAAGACCAGGTGCTCGTAGACCTCGTCGGTGACCACCAGCAGGTCGTGCTCGGTCGCGACGTCGGCGACGGCCTGCAGCTCCTCGCGGGTCAGCACGGTCCCGGTCGGGTTGTGCGGGGTGTTGAGCAGGATCATCCGGGTGCGGGGCGTGATCGCCGCGCGCAGCTCGTCGGGGTCGGGGCGGAAGTCGGGCGCGCGGAGCGTCACCCCGCGGCGTACCCCGCCGGCCATCGAGATCATCGCGTCGTAGGAGTCGTACGACGGCTCCAGCACCACCACCTCGTCGCCGGGCTCCACGAGCGCGAGCAGGGCCGCCGCGATGCCCTCGGTCGCCCCGGTGGTCACGCAGACCTCGGTGTCGGGGTCGAGCTCGATGCCGTGGTGGCGCTGCTGGTGCCGGGCGATCGCCTGGCGCAGCGCGGGCACGCCGATGCCGGGGGCGTACTGGTTCGCGCCCTCGCGCAGCGCCTCCACCGCGCGCTCGACGACCGAGGCGGGGCCGTCGACGTCGGGGAACCCCTGACCGAGGTTGACCGCCCCCGTCCGCACCGCGAGTGCCGACATCTCCGAGAAGATCGTCGGCGGGATCCCGGCCAGGCGGGAGGCGAGCAGCGGACGATCAGCGGGGGCCACCATGCCCACCACCGTAGACACGGCCGCCTGCGCGCCCTGTTGAATGTCCCCCGTGACCGACGCGAACGCCACGGACCCGGCGCTGGCCGCCGACATCGACGCCCGCTGCCGCCTGACCGGCACCTTCACGCTGCGCTCGGGGCAGGTGGCCGACACCTACTTCGACAAGTACCTCTTCGAGGCCGACCCCGCCCTGCTCAAGCGGGTCGCGACGCAGATGGTGCCGCTGCTGCCGGAGGACACCGAGCTGCTCGGCGGGCTCGAGCTCGGCGGCGTGCCGATCGCGACGATGGTCGCGCAGCTGACGGGCACGCCGGCGCTGTTCGTGCGCAAGTTGGCCAAGGAGTACGGCACCTGCAAGCTCGCCGAGGGCCCCGACGTGTCCGGCCGCCGGATCACGCTGATCGAGGACGTGATCACCACCGGTGGCGCGGTCCGCGACGCGACGCGAGAGCTGCGCGCGGCCGGCGCGATCGTGGAGACGGTGGTCTGTGCGATCGACCGCAGCCCCGAGGGCGAGAACCCGCTGGCCGACGTCGGCCTCGAGGTGCGCCCCGTGCTGACCCGCGCCCAGCTCGACGCCGCGTCCCAGGCCGCCGGCTGATGACCGCCTCCGACGTCACCGCCGAGCCGGTACGCCGCTCGCGGGCCCTGCTCCCGCTCGACCTGCTCCGGGGCTTCCTCATCGGGATGGCCGAGCTGGTCCCGGGCGTCAGCGGGGGCACGGTGGCGCTGGTGACCGGCGTCTACGACGAGCTCATCGACTCCGCGTCGCACGTGATCGGCGCCGCCCGGCAGGGCGTCTCCGGCCGGACCGCCGCGCTGCGGACCGAGCTCGCGCGCACCGACTGGTGGCTGGTCCTGCCCGTGCTGGTCGGCATGGGCGCCGCGGTGCTGACGGTGGCCGGCGTCATGGAGTCCTTCGTCTCCGACCACCCCGAGCACGCCCGGGGGCTGTTCTTCGGCCTGGTGCTGGTCAGCATCCTGGTGCCGATCCGGATGCTCCCCGAGGCGACCCGGCCGCGCTGGGCCGACGCGCTGCTGGTGGTCGCCGTGGCCGTGGTCGCCTTCGTGGTCGTGGGACTGGCCGGCTCGGGTGCGACCGCGGACCCGCCGCTGGTGCTGGTCGCCCTCGCAGCCTCGGTCGCGATCTGCGCGCTGGTGCTGCCCGGGGTCTCCGGGTCGTTCTTCCTGCTGACGGTCGGGCTCTACACGACCACCCTGGACGCGGTCGACTCCCGCGACCTGGTCTACGTGGGGGTCTTCGCGGTGGGTGCGATCAGCGGGCTCGTGGTCTTCGTGCCGGTGCTGCGGCACCTGCTGCACGCGCACCGCCGCACCACGCTGCTGGTGATGTCTGGCCTGCTGGCCGGGTCGCTGCGCGCGCTGTGGCCCTGGCAGGAGGTGCCCGAGGGCGCAGCGGGGGAGGCGCACGGCCCGGGGGCGCTGCTGGCGCCGTACGACCCGGTGGGCGGGCCGGTGCTGCTGATGCTGCTCGGGGCGGCCGTCGTAGCCGCGCTGCTCAGCCTCGAGACCTGGCGAGCTCGCGTCGCCACTCGATGACCAGCGGGATCGCGAAGACCGCGAGGATCGCGAGCAGCGCGAAGTCGAGGTTGTCGCCGAGCCACTTGATGTTGCCGAGGAAGTAGCCGAGCAGCGTGATGCCGACGACCCACAGCACGGCGCCGACGAAGCTCCACACCAAGAAGACCCGGCGATCCATCCGGGTGGCGCCGGCCACGACGGTGATGAAGGTCCGCACGAACGCCACGAAGCGGCCCAGCACCAGCGCGACGGCGCCGTGCTCGGTGAAGAACTCGTGGGTGCGGTCGAAGTGCTTGCGGCGCAGCAGCCGCCCGTCCCGCTCGTAGAGCGGCGGCCCGATGCGCCGGCCTATCTCGTAGCCCGCGACGTTGCCGGCGAAGGCCGCGCCCACCATCAGCGTCATCGCGATGGCCAGCTCGGCGGCCACCCCGCCGGGGAACAGGTCGATCTGCTCGGTGGCGATGAACAGCCCGATGCTGAACAGCAGGGTGTCGCCGGGCAGGAACGGGAACAGCAGCCCGCACTCGACGAACAGCACCGCCAGGCTGATCCAGAAGAGCGCCTCCCCGAAATGACCCAGCCACCACTCCAGGTCGAGGAACTCGATGCCGAACAGGAGCGGCTCGATCCCCATCACCCGTTCAGCCTAGCCAGCACCCCCGACTACCGTGCGGGGGTGTCGCGAATCGAGCACCCCTCGGCGGGACCGGCGGAGCCCGCCGAGGAGCGGTCCCCGGCCGAGGACGGTCGGCGAGCGCCGTACGACCCGATGCCGCACGGTCCCGACGAGGTGGGCGTCGGCCCCTGGCCCGGCGAGTGGCCCGAGGGCGAGCACTGGGACCCAGCGCTGCTGCGTGACGGCGACCGTCGCAACGTGGTCGACCGCTACCGCTACTGGTCGATGGAGGCGATCCGCGCCGACCTCGACACCCGCCGCCACGGCTTCCACGTCGCCATCGAGAACTGGCAGCACGACTTCAACATCGGCACCGTCGTCCGCTCGGCCAACGCCTTCCTCGCCGCCGAGGTCCACATCGTCGGCAACCGCCGCTGGAACCGCCGGGGCGCGATGGTCACCGACCGTTACCAGCACGTGCGGCACCACCCCACGGTCGAGGACCTCTCGGCCTACCTCCGCGAGCGCGACCTGCCGTTGTACGGCGTGGACAACCTGCCCGGCTCCGCGCACCTGGAGACGCTCGCGGTGCCGCGGGAGGTCTGCTTCCTGTTCGGGCAGGAGGGGCCCGGGCTCTCCGCGGCCGCCCGCGAGGCCTGCGACGCCACCTTCTCCATCGCCCAGTTCGGCTCGACCCGGTCCATCAACGCCTCGGCCGCGGCCGCCATCGCGATGCACACCTGGGTCGTCCAGCACGCCGACCTCTCCCACGACGACACCTGGCGCGGCTGAGCCCTGCTCGACCACCGGGACGTCATACGGGCGAGACTTCCACTGTCAGCGATGTCCTGAGACTTCACAGGACGTCCGCTTCCGCTGGGCGTAGGACGTCCCACGCCAGCGCTAGCCGGCAGCGCAGGGCCGAACGCGACGCCGGGCCGGACCACGAGGGTCCGACCCGGCGTGCGTCGGGGAGGGAGGGGCTCAGCGGCAGGCGCGCCGCAGGTCGAACTTCTTCACCTGGCCGCGGTCGATGTAGAGGTTCTTCTTGCTCTCCACCTTGCCGTCGACCTCGCAGGTGAGGACGTAGCGCTCCTTGATGCCCTTCACCTTCGAGGACTTCGCGGAGAACTGGCCGACCTCGACGGTGTAGGACGGGGTCACCGAGGCGTAGTTGATGACCTCGATGACGTAGGTGCCGGCCGGGGCGTCCGGGATCTCGACGGCCTCGCCGGAGCCCGGCAGGTTGCCCGAGGTGCCCATCTCGACCAGCTCGTCACCCTTCTTGAGGTAGACCGCGAGATCGAGGTCGTCCGGGGTCGGCCAGGTCAGGTCGACCCGCAGGACGTCCGAGGCCTTCTTCGCGACGTACTCGTGGGTGGCGGTGCCGATGCCCGGGATGGTCACCGAGCCCTCGATGGTCTCCGAGGCGAACGGGGCGTCGGCCAGCTCGTCGACCTTCTTGCCCATGACCACGGGACGGGTCGAGGGGTTCACGATCCAGCTGAACGTGCCCTTCTTGCCCACCGTGATGGAGGAGTCGACGAAGTCCTCGAAGCTGGAGTCCCAGGTCGGGGAGTCGAAGTCCTTGCGCAGGCGGATCGTGGCGCCCTTGGGGGCCTTGCCCTTGAGGACACCGTGGTACTTGGTGTCGACGGCGTGCTTGAGGGCGATGAAGTAGGCCTCGCGGTTGCCCTTGCCGGCGTACTCGCCCGCACCGAGGTACTGGTCCACGACGTCCTCGAAGGGCGGGTGGAACTCGTCGGGGCCGATCTCGAAGGTGTAGCCGTAGCCACCGGTGGCGTTGTAGGACCAGTCCTCGGTCGTACCGGTGGTGTCGTAGAGCTGCCAGCCGTGCTGGTTGGAGTAGCCGTTCTGGGCGGCCATCTTGGCGCCGACCTTCTTCAGTCCCTTCTCGTCGGGGCTGTCGCCCACCGGGAGGCCGTCGGGGCCGATGGTGGACGGGGCCACGCCGTTGGGGCGCAGGATCAGGTTGCCGAAGGTGTGGTTGGAGATGAGCATCGTGACCTGGCGGCTGCGCACCAGCTCCTGGATGTTCTGGGTCTCCGGCTCGGAGAACGGGGCCGCGCCGCGGTAGGTCGGGTCGAGGGGACCGGCCTCGACCTCGGTGAGGTTGGGCGTGCTGCCGGCCGCTCCCGGGCCGCCCCAGAAACCCCCGTAGTTGCGGTTGAGGTCGACGCCGAGGAGGAAGCCGCCGTTGGTGGTCACCTGCAGGGCGCAGGTGCCGTCGGGGGTGTCGACCCCGTCGATGAGGCGGCAGTTCTTGCGCATGTAGGCGTGGCCGGGAGTGCCGAGGATGGAGACGGTGCCGCCTCCGTCGAGGGCGCGCAGGTCGACGAACTCGCCGTCGGTGCGCGAGAGGTCGAAGCCGTCGGCGTTGACCACCGGGACCACGATCACGCGGCCCTTCTTCAGCAGCTTGGTGGTGCGCTTGTTCTTGCCGTAGCCCTCGGCCAGGTCGATGGCGAACTCCATCGCGTTCTCGCCCGAGGGCCACTCGCGGGCGTGGTGCAGACCCATCAGCACGAAGGTCGGCTTGCCGGTGTCGGGGCCCTTGACGCCCTGGCCGATCTCGACGGCCTGGACGGTGCGACCGTCGAGGGTGGGGTGGTTGAGCTCGAACATCTTGACGTGCTGGGGGAACCGCTCGGCGAGGTCGGCCATGTCGGCGTTGTAGTCCTCGAGCGTGCGGTAGCCGTCGCGACCGGACGGCAGCGGGCTGCGCTGGACCGAGTCGGCGTAGGCCTCGTCGCTCTTCCAGACCTCCAGCGACCGGGCGACGAGGTCGGGGATCTCGACGTCGTAGGTCAGGCCCGCGGCCAGCAGCAGCGCACGGTCGGTCGCCGAGTGCAGGACGACCTCGACGTAGTCGTGGCCGGCGTGCTCGGTGAGGTCCAGACCCAGCTTGGACAGCACCATCTTGTCGGCGCGGGTGGGGGTGTCGACCTTGACCAGCTGGGGCCGGAAGACGTTGGCGGGGGAGGTCGTGGCGGCCTCGGACCCGATCGCCGTGAGAGGGGCGAGGGCGAGGGCGGCCAGCGTGGCGGTCGCCGCGAGGGCGGTGCGGCGGGCGCGGGTTCGGCGGTTCATCGTCGAGCTCCTGGGGTGTCCCGAGTCAGGGGATGGCGGGTTGGAGATGTCAACGCGGGATCGGCCGTCAGGTCACGCACCTGAGGTGCGCCTCACGCGCCTTGCCCGAGCGGCGCCGCGCGCTCAGCAGCGCCGCAGGGTGAGGCGGACCTGTTCGCCGCGGTCGACGCGGACCCTCGTCGCCCGGGCCTTCCCGCGCCCGTCGTCGCAGGTCAGGCGGTACTTCTCGGTGCGTTGCGAGGTCGGGCGCGTCGACGGGTTGACGTGCCAGGTGAACCGGCCGGAGCGGGGGACGACCAGGGTGGTCCGGAGCCGGGCCGGACTGGACCCCTCCCAGGTGGTCGTCGAGGCGTCGCGGGTCAGCGTGAGCGTCGCGCCGGCCGGTGCGCGGCCGGTCACCACGCCGTGCGCCCGGGGGTCGGCGGCGTGCTCGAGGGCGAGCAGGTACGCCGCGCGGTTGCCGCCCCCGGGGCGGTCGTCCCCGACGTACTCGGCGACGACGTCCTCGAAGCGGTGGGCCCGATCTCGAAGGTGAACCCGAACGCGCCGGTGGCGGCGTAGGCCCAGTCCTCGGTGGTGCCGACACCGTCGTAGAGCTCGTGGCTGCGCTGGTTGGTGTAGCCGTTCTCGGCGGCGAACCGCGCGCCGAGGCGTCGCAACGCCCGCTCGTCGGGGGCCAGCCCGAGGGGCACGCCGCCGTCGGTGACGTGGTCGGGAGCCCCGGCCCACGGGCGCAGCACGAGGTTGCCGGAGGTGTGGTTGGTGATGAGGGTCGTGACCTGGCGCGACAGCACGAGGTCGCGGACGTTGCGGGTCTCGGGCTCGGAGAAGGCGTCCGCGCCGTGGTGGCGCGGGTCGAGCAACCCGGCGTGGAGCTCGGTGACGCTCGGGGTGGCGCCGGCGGCGCCCGGGCCGCTCCACCACTGGCCGTAGTTGCGGTTGAGGTCGACGCCGAGGCCGAAGCCCGCGGGGGTGGTCAGCATCGCCGCGCACGTGCCGTCGGGGGTGTCGACGCCGGCGACGAGCCGGCAGTTCTTGCGGAGGTAGGCCAGGCCCGGGGTCAGCACCTGCGTGGCGACCGGCAGCAGGGTGCCGCTCGGGTCGAGGGGGTGGAGCACGTTGAGGTCGATCAGCCCGCCGGAGGTGCGAGACAGGTCGAACCCGTCGGGGTTGACCACGGGCACGACGACCACGCGCACGCGCCGCAGCAGTCGGCGCACGTCGCGGTCGGTGCGCTCGAGCGCCACCAGGTCGTGGGCGAGCTCCATCGTGTGCTCGGCGGAGGGCCACTCGCGGGCGTGGTGCAGCCCGAGCACGACGAGGGTGGGCCGGCCGTCGGCGGGGCGCCGGACCCGGTGCGCGATCTCGACGCCGTGGACCTCGCGACCGTCGAGGGTCGGCTCGGCCAGGGTCAGGTGACGCACGAGCGGGCGGTGCTCGCGGGCCAGGGCGCGCAGCTCGGTCTCGTAGTCCTCGAGCGTGCGGTACGACGTGCGGCCGGACGGGAGGTCGGAGCGGACCGTGCGCGCGGCGTACTCGGCGTCGAGGCGGTTGCGCTCGGCCTCGCGCGCCAGCAGGTCGGGGACCAGCACCCGGCTCGGGAGCCCGGAGGNNNNGTGTGGAGCACGACGTCCACGCCGTCGGTGCCGCCGTGCTCGGTGAGGTCGAGCCCGAGTGCCCCCACGAGGTCGGGGTCGGCGTCGACCCGGACCAGCTGGGGTGTCCAGGGCCGCTCGGTGGAGACCGCGGCGGGGCTCGGGCCCAGCAGCGAGGCGGCGAGCGCGGCGGAGCCGGCCGCGGCAGCGAGGAGGGGGCGGCGGAGTCGGGCCATGACTGCGCAACGCACCGTGGGCCGCGGGATGACGGTTGCGGTAGGCGGTGGGACCGGACTCACAGATCTCGCAGGTCGGCGAGGAGACGCCGGTGGGTCAGCTCGACCACGGCCTCGCGGGCGCCGACGTCGGCCAGCAGGTAGGCGCTGCCGAGCAGACCGTCCGGCTCGAAGGTGATCGTCAGGTCGACCTCGCAGCCGTCCGGCCGACCGTCGACGCGGAGCTCGAGCAGCACGCGTCCAGGCGCGCGCACCGCGGCCTTCAGCACCAGCCGGTGCCCGGTCGCGGTGGTGCCGGCGGCCAGGACCCGCCAGAAGCCGGCGCGGTCACCGGCCCGGACCGGGGCAGGGGAAGGGACGGACGACCCATCGAGACCACGCACCCTTCCTACTAGGGTGAGCGGCGTCTGACCCCACCCGAGGAGCGCCACGTGCCCATCGCCACCCCTGAGAAGTACGCCGAGATGCTGGACGCCGCGAAGGCCGGCGCCTACGCCTTCCCCGCCATCAACGTCTCGTCCAGCCAGACCCTCAACGCGGCGCTGCAGGGCTTCGCCGACGCCGGCTCCGACGGGATCATCCAGGTCTCCACCGGTGGCGCCGAGTACCTCTCCGGCCCCACGCGCAAGGACATGGTGACCGGGTCGGTGGCGTTCGCGGCGTACGCCGCCGAGCTGGCCAAGAACTACCCCGTCAACGTCGCGCTGCACACCGACCACTGCCCCAAGGACAAGCTCGACGGCTTCGTCCGCCCGCTGCTCGACATCTCCGCGGAGCGGGTCAAGCGCGGCGAGGCGCCGCTGTTCCAGTCGCACATGTGGGACGGCTCGGCCGTGCCGCTGGAGGAGAACCTCTCGATCGCCGGCGAGCTGCTGGAGAAGTGCATCGCGGCCAAGATCATCCTCGAGATCGAGGTCGGCGTGGTCGGCGGCGAGGAGGACGGCGTCGAGAACGAGATCAACGAGAAGCTCTACTCCACCCCCGAGGACGCCATCGCACGGCGTCTACAAGCCGGGCAACGTCAAGCTGCGCCCCGAGGTGCTGAAGCAGGCCCAGGAGGCCGTGGTCGGCGAGTTCGGTCTCGAGGCCGGCGCCAAGCCGTTCCACCTGGTCTTCCACGGCGGCTCGGGTTCGACCGCCCAGGAGATCTCCGACGCGGTGGACTACGGCGTGGTGAAGATGAACGTCGACACCGACACCCAGTACGCCTTCACCCGTCCGGTCGCCGCGCACATGTTCCAGAACTACGACGGCGTGCTGAAGGTCGACGGCGAGGTCGGCAACAAGAAGGCCTACGACCCGCGTGCCTGGGGCAAGGCCGCCGAGGCCGGCATGGCGGCCCGCGTTGTCGAGGCCTGCGAGAACCTCCGCTCCGCGGGTCGCTCGCTGGGCTGAGCGCCCCGGCAGCACCGGAGCACCGAGTCGTGCCCCTCAGCGCGCGCCATGGCGCCCGCTGAGGGGCACGACTGCGTCCGGGGTCAGGGGCGCCTGGCACCATGGCGCCCATGAGCATCGGACAGGACCTGATGGCGGGCCCGCCGCCCACCCACCTCCCCGAGGACCCGGCCGCGGCCGCGCTGGCCTCCGGCCAGGACAAGTACGCCGTCGCCAAGCAGTTCCCCGCCAGCCCGTTCGCCTGGGCCGCGCTGGCCGGCCAGGCCGCGGAGGACCAGTCGGACCCCGTCACGATCTACGCCTACGCCCGGGTCGGCTACCACCGCTCGCTGGACATGCTGCGCCGCAACGGCTGGAAGGGCCACGGTCCGGTGCCGTGGGAGCACGAGCCCAACCGCGGGTTCCTCATGTGCCTGGCGCTGCTGGCCCTGGCCGCCCAGGCCATCGGCGAGACCGACGAGTGGGAGCGCTGCTCGGGCTTCCTGCGCGACTCCAGCCAGACCGCGTTCGACCAGCTGCTGACCGACCTGGGCTGAGGCGGGTTACTCCGCATCCCATTTCCTGCTTACTGGCCAGTAAGCAGGAAATGGGATGCGTCGTATCCCGGGCCCGCCCCGCCGGGGCCCTACTCGCCCCAACCCATCGGGAACACCTCGAAGGGCGCGGCGAAGGCGCAGCCGAGCCGCTGCCCGGTCGCGCGGGCCATCCCCTCGAGGAACTCCCGGGGGTCGAAGTGCTCCCACCCCAGGCCGTCGATGTAGGCCCGGTGCGCCTCGAGGGAGGCCACGCCGGCGTCGAAGGTCGCAGTGGTGTCGACGGCGTGGGTGGCCTGGGGTGACCCGAAGGCCCACACCTCTCCGACCCCGCCCCACTTCTCCAGCGACCCGCCGCCCTCGACGAGCTGCTCGGTGAAGACCCAGCGGTTGCCCGCGTCCCGCACGGCGTCGAGGACCGCCCTGCCGACCGCGATGTGGTCGGCCTGGTTGAGGTTGGCCCCGCCCCAGGTGTCGCGGAAGTTGCCGGTCAGCACCACCTCGGGCCGGTGCCGGCGCACCGCCTCGGCGATCGCGCGGCGCAGGGGCACGCCGTGCTCCAGGACGCCGTCGGGCAGGCCGAGGAAGTCGACCGTGTCGACGCCGACGACCCGCGCCGACTCGACCTGCTCGGCCTCCCGGACCGGGCGGCACTCCTCGGGCGGCATCGCGTCGATGCCGGCCTCGCCGCTGGTCACCATGCAGTAGACGACCTGCTTGCCCTGGCCTGTCCACCGTGCGACGGCCGCGGCCGCGCCGAACTCCAGGTCGTCGGGGTGGGCGACCACGCACAGCAGCCGCTCCCAGTCCTCGCGCAGCGTCTCCAGCGGTGCCGGTGCCTCGGTGCTCATGGCGCCATCGTGCTCCTCCATGGAGCTTCTGGCTACGCCCCCGCAGCGGCCCGCGCGATGCGGAGCAGACGCGCCGCGTCGCCGCTCGGGCGCCGGCTCGGCAGCCACACCGCGCGCAGCGTGCGGCTGAGGTCGAGCCCGTCGACGGGCACCTCGACGAGGGCGCCGGCGGCGAGCTGGTCGGCCACGCCCAGCTCGCTGAGCACCGCCGGCAGGTCGCCCTGCAGCGCGGCCGCGCGCACGGCGGCGGTGCTGGCCAGCTCCAGGTGGCCCTCGCCCAGCGGGGCGTCGGCGCGCGCGAGCGCGCGGGCCAGGGTGCGCCGGGTGCCCGAGCCCTCCTCGCGCAGCACCAGCTCGGCGGCGGCGAGCTCGGTGGGGGTCAACGGGCTGGTACGCCGGGCCCACGGGTGCTCAGGGGCCACGACGACCACGAGGCGGTCCAGCCCGACCGCGGCGACCGAGACCTCCTGCGGCACCGACGGTGACTCCACGAACCCCAGCGGCACCTCGCCGCTCAGCACCCGCTCCAGCACCTGCTCGCTGTTGGCCACCTCCAGCCGCACCTGGTGACCGGGCTGCTCCCGGCGGAACCGGGCGATCCACGCCGGCGCCAGCTGCTCGGCGATGGTCAGGCTCGCCACGACCCGCAACCGGGCGGCGCGCTCGGCGGCCAGCGACCGGGCGCCGGTGACGACCCGGTCCACCGACTCCAGGGCCTGGCGTGCCCACGAGACGACGACCTCGCCCTCAGCGGTCACCCGGGAGCCGGCCGGGCTGCGCTCCAGCAGCTGCAGCCCGAGC
>LULQ01000158.1_pt1 | contig 18199 bp, 20 predicted proteins | sample 728091 | NCBI WGS metagenome assembly LULQ01 (sample SAMN03860285, study PRJNA289734) | marine metagenome | biome: seawater column; feature: ocean; material: water; isolation source: Red Sea water column Station 149 - depth 10m | place: Saudi Arabia: Red Sea | collected 2011-10-15 | depth 10 m
CCTCACTCATAATGGGAATTTTATTGTATTTGTTCGATAAAAAGTAGGATTATTTATTCACTATAAAACCTATTTAAGGCTGCTTCTTTGTTAATTAAGGGTAAAAGTTGTGCTACGAGCACACCAATAAGTATTAAAAAACACCCAAAAATCTGAACATTTGTCAAAAATTGAGAAAGAATAACCCAAGCTGCTAACGATCCAAATACACCTTCAAGAGAAAATGTAATTGCTGCTGTAGAGGGTTTTACATACCTTTGACCAAAAACTTGTAGAGTATAAGCAATCCCACTTGACATTACACCTACATATAAAAGCTCAAAGATTTCTTTTGATATCCCATCAATAGTAGGATTTTCAAAAATGAATATAAATGGCAAACTATAAAAAAAACATAATAGAAATTGAGATGATGCTAAGGTAAATGGTGCATTTATAATTTCAAAGTATTCATCAATTAAAATGCAATGTATTGCAAAAAATAAAGCACATACAATTACAAGTATATCAGCAAATTGTGCTTCAAAACTATTTTCAAGAGTTAAGTAATAAGACCCTACGAGACATATTGATACTGATAGCCAAATACTCCAGTGTATTTTCTTTTTTAAAAATAATCTCGATATTATAGGAACAAATGGAACATATAATATAGTTAAGAAAGCTGCATTTCCTACTTTAGTATACTGTAAAGCGTATTGTTGAAGGTAAGTTCCTAATAATAAACTTAAACCAGTTAAAAGAACTACGAATATAAATTTTTTTTTATTTTTAAGATTTTTAATTTTATTTATTTCATAAAAAGCAAAAGGTAAAACTATTATTCCACCAATTAAAAAACGCATATTTGTAAAAGTTAGTGGACCAATAAATTCCATTCCTGTAGTTTGAGCCACAAATGCAGTACCCCAAATTATTGATGCTACTATGAGACATAAAGTAGATAAGAAATGTTTGGAGATCATAAGAAACTGGCTCCGCAGGTAGGATTCGAACCTACGACCTGTCGGTTAACAGCCGAATGCTCTACCGCTGAGCTACTGCGGAACGTTGCATCAAACTACAATAATTTTTTAATTTTTCAATTAGCATTTTTTAATTCAATTTTAAAAATAATTTTCAATGATATTAGGGTTTATTTGGATATAATATGCAGATGGAAAAAATTATTTCACCTTGTATATCAATATGCAAAACAGATCCGTCTACAGGATATTGTTATGGCTGTGCTAGAACTTTTGAAGAAAAAGCGATATGGAAAGAAGAAAATACGACAAATGAATGGAAAATAAATAATATTTCTGAGTTAAAAAATAGACTTTCTGGTTGGCAACTATCATCATTTGAGGAGATGAATGTAGATACTCAGTTTTTTGCCATTGCCAGATGTGCCAGGCATCAAATGCTGAATTTAGTTCTTATACAAAAGTAAAAAAAGAAAATCTAAATTTTAAAAGTAAAAAAACTTTAAAATGGTTTGTTTCTAGTAAACATTATAAAAGAGGTTTTTGTTCAATTTGTGGAAGTTCATTATTTTTTCAAAAAAAATCTTCAGATGATTATATCTCAATATCAACAGGTACCTTAAATAAAAATATACCTTCTATCGGCCATATTTTTTACAAATATAAAAAATCAAAAATTAATTTTTCTAAATTAAAAAAATTTCCTCAATCTGCCCAAGGATATTTTGATAAGTTTATTTACAGAATTAAATGAATTACTCATTAACAATCAAGATTATCTTAATATTACTATTTATATACCTTTTAATTATCTTTTATGTTTATACAAAACAAAGATCTCTTCTTTATGTCCCTCAAATTGATAATTATGATGATGAATTACTAATCATTCCTGCGGAACAAGTATTTATTGAAAATAGCTCAAATATAAAATTAAGGTCAATTTTTTATAAACATCCATCTAATACTAAAACTACATTACTAATGTTTCACGGTAATGCTGGTCCTATTGAAAATAGATTTTATAAAATTAACAAGTTATCAAAATATGACCAAAATATTTTACTTATTTCTTGGAGATCATATAGCGGTAATGATGGTGAACCTACTGAGGATGGTTTATATGATGACGCTAGAAGTGCTATAAAATGGCTTGAAGAAAAAAATATTTCTAAAAAGGACATCATTATTTATGGAGAATCTTTAGGAACTGCTGTTAGTATAGAAATAGCCCAGAATAATAATTTTAAGGGTCTAATTCTGGAGGCGCCATTTACTTCAATGATTGATGCTGCTAAATTTCATTATCCATACCTTCCTGTTTCAATCATGCTTAAAGATAAGTATTTAAGTGACAAAAAGATTAAAAACGTTATTTCCCCTATATTTATTATGCACGCCACAGGGGATGATATTGTTCCATTTAGAATGGGTGAAAAAATGTACAAATTAGCAAATTCACCTAAAAGTAGTTATTTCGTTGATGAGAATGAACATTTAGTAACTTATGATGAAAATTTAATGAATAAGATGGATGAGTTTTATGAAACTATAATTAATGATGAATAAATTTAATAATCTTCCAGAACTATTTTATTTTCAAGCAGATAAGAACGAAAATAATCAACACTTACTAAAACTCGACTCAAACAATCAAGTTGTCTCAATGAGTTGGTTAGAGACAAAAAATCTAACAAAGAAAATACACAATTTTTTAGCAAACAAATATTTAGGTGAATTAGAGAGAGTTTTATTGGTTTCAGAAAATAGACCTGAATGGATGGCCTCTGATATCGCTATAATGTCTAATAAACTTATTTGTGTCCCCAACTATACAACTTATACATCAAGAGATTTTGAGCATATTTTAAATGACTCTCAGCCTGTTGGTTTAATAGTTTCAAATAAAAATTTACTTCAGACAATTTTAACTGCCAGCGAAAAAGTTAAATATAATTTCAAGTTTATCTTATGTTTTGATTATTTTGAAAATAATTCAATTTCAAATTTAGTATTTTTAAATGACTTAACAGATGACAATAATGATAATAACAGAGAAAAAATTAAAGAAATTAAGCGCACAGATCCAGCTTGCATTATTTACACGTCAGGTACACAAGGATTACCAAAAGGTGTTATTTTAAGTCATGGGGGCATATTAAGTAATTGTGAAGGAGCGTATGAACTTCTTAAAACTATAAAGAGTCCAGATTTAACCTTTCTTACTTGGTTACCTTTATCTCATTCATATGAACATGCAGTTCAATTTGTTCAGATTATTTTAGAAGCAAAAGTATTTTATAATAAAAGTATTGAAACACTTCTGCCTACAGTAAAAATTGCACAACCTCATATAATGACTGCTGTTCCAAGATTTTATAATAATCTCCATGCAAAAATGAAGATTAATCTGAAAAATCAGTCTAATTTTAAACAAAATTTATTTAATAAGACTATCCAGCTAGGAACAAAAAAATTTAAAAATATTAAATTAAGTTTTAGTGAGAATATAATTAACCTAATATTAGATACATTAGTAAGAAAAAAAGTAAAAAATAATTTTGGTGGCAGATTAGAGGCTTTTATATCAGGTGGAGGACCTCTTGATAGTCAAGTAGGGGAGGCGCTTAATGCCCTTGGTTTAAAGACTTTACAAGGTTATGGCTTAACAGAAACCTCTCCAGTAGTAAGCTGCAATTTATTAAATAAAGTAAAAGTTGATACAGTTGGTCCTATATTTCCTGGAGTTGAAGTTAAATTAGCAGAAGATGGTGAAATATTAGTTAAAGGGGAGAACCTTATGCTGGGCTATTGGAATAATAAAGAAGCTACTGAGCAAACAATAAAAGATGGTTGGCTCCATACGGGGGATATTGGTGAATTTGATGAGGACAATTATCTTAAAATTACAGATCGTAAAAAGGATATAATAGTTTCTCTAGGAGGTGATAATATTGCACCATCTAAGATTGAAAATCTATTAACTTTATCTCCTGAGATAGAACAAGCCTGTGTCTTTGGTGAACAAAAGAATTATATTGCAGCATTATTAGTATTAAACTCAGAGAGTAAATCTAGTGATGAAGATATTCAAAGATATATTGATGAAGTAAATAAAGACTTAACTCAACCAGAAAAAATAAAAAAGTTTATCTTTATTGATGAGCCTTTTAGTATTGAAAATAACCTAATGACTCCCACAATGAAAGTTAGGAGACATGAAGTACAAAAAAAATATCAAAATCAAATTGATCAATTATTTTAATGCAATTATTTGCAGCCATAGATTTTGAAACAGCCACAAGTGAGAGAACATCAGCATGTGCTATTGGATATGTAATATTTAATAAAACTAAAATTATAAAAAAAGTCTCCCATTTAATAAGACCACCTAAACCTGAAGTTCATTTTACAGATATTCATGGTTTAACATGGGATATGTTAAAGAAAGCTAAAACATTTGATAAAGTGTGGCGCCAAATTAAGAGTGAATTATCAGCTGTTGATTACTTTTTTGCACATAATGCTCCTTTTGATCGATCTGTCCTGCACTCATGTTGTTATTTTTATAATATCGACCTACCTAAACAAGAATTTAAAGATACTGTTGCAATCGCAAGAAAATATTGGGAATTTGAAAACAATAAACTAAATACAGTATGTAAAAATTTAAGAATTCCATTAAATCATCACGATGCATTATCAGATGCTAAAGGATGTGCTTTGATAGCTATTGAGGCTTTTAAAAAAGGTTATTTTATTTAATTTTATTACCTATAAAGCTCATAGAAGAAAAAATAATTATTAAGGCAAGGCTCATATAGATCAAGGTGTTTATCGAATTTGTCTCATCCAATATCAATCCATATAAGAAAGGGGAGGCTGCTGAGGCCAAAACACCAAAAAATGTTAAAAGGGCCCTTATTGCACCTAGGTTTTTGACTCCATACATTTCTGCCCACAAAGAATTAGACATATTTTCAGTAAAGCCATTTGATAATCCAAGACCTGCCATGTAAAGATATAATACAAATATATGATTTGAAAATAACATCACAATAAATATTAAAGCCATGGGAATTAAGTGAAATGTGATTACACTCCTACCAGAAAATTTATCGACTAACAAACCAGAAACTAATGAACCACCAATTCCACAGATTGCATAAAAAATAAAACTTTGTGCAATATCTAACATTGTCCAATTATTTAATTGCCCAATAAAAACTTGATGAAATAAAAAACCAGTTACTGTAAATGACATAAATAATGTAAGAGGTAAATAAAGATAAAATTTAAGATCTGTTAAGACATCTCTTCTTCTCCATGAAAATGAATTTTGTATATCTTCATTCTCAAACCCAGTTTCACTTTTAAAATTATTTTTATTTAATAGGTAGTATAAAAATACTCCAAAAAATATTATTATAAATACAGATGAACTAAACCAGGTAATTCTCCAGCCAAAAGTTAATATTAAAATTACTACTACAAATGGATAGATCATCTCACCAAAAGAAAAACCAAATCCAGATATAGCTAATGCTTTTCCTCTATTAGCTTTAAAGTATCTTGCCATGGTCGTTCTTGAAGTGTGTCCCATAAGCCCTTGTCCAAAAAGTCTTAAAAAATAAATTACAAAAAAAAGAAGAATTACATTAAACACAATACTTGCAAAAAAACATGTTATCGAAAGACCTAATACAATTGCTAAAGTATATTTTTTAAGAGAGACCGTATCTATAAGTTTGCCAGCCCATATAATAGTTAACGCACTTAAAATTGTAGCTATTGAATACAGACTACCAAATTGAGTATTACTTAAGTTAAATGTTTCTCTAAAATCTTCACTAAAAAGAGAGATAAAAAATGTTTGTCCAAATCCTGATGCGAATGCTATTAGAAAGCCAAATATTAATAAATTTGTATTTTTATTTATAAAATTAATCAAAACAAGAGGGATATTATGATTTAATGACTATATATCAATTATAATAAAGAAAGGGACCACTGGTGAGCACAATTAAAAGAACTGATGATGATAATCATCCAATTATAAAGGAAGTCTATGAAGATATTAAACAATCAAGAAACACAACTTATATAGGTAATTTTTGGAAATATTTAGCATTCGACCCTCAATTACTAAAAAATGTTTGGAGTGATGTTAAAGATTTAATGGTTAAACAAACCATAATTCCAAATAAAACTAAAGAGATGATTTATATGGCAGTCTCTATAACAAATAATTGCTCGTATTGCACACACTCACACACAGCTGCAGCAAAAAAACTTGGGATGACTGAAGACGAACATTCAGAATTTTTAAATATTGTAGCTCTTGCAGCAAAAACAAATCAACTGGTCAATAGTATACAAGTGCCAATAGATGAAATATTTGATGAAGACATAGAAAAATAACTCAATGGAATTCTTAATATGGTTTTGGAATGCAGGTGAACTTCTGATGATTATAGGTATTGGGATAATTATAATTGGATTATTATTTTATAGAAAAAAAAAATAAATCGTTAAGTTATTTATTTAATTATTTTATTTATGATCTCCAAAATTATTATAATATTCAATAATGTATTACGATGATGATAATAATGACGATAATACGCTGTTAGGCAGACTTACTGAGCTAAATAGAGCCCTAAGTCAAATGATGAGAAACACCAGCGAAAGAAATATTGTTGAAAAGTTACATACTTACCAACTTGCTATAAAAAAAACTCTAAAAATTATGACTAAAAAACAGCTTAATACTATTTCCGAGTCCTCCAATGAATACGAAGATAGATTAGAACGAGGAGACTTTGACTAAAATTTAGTCTAAATTTTTAAAACCGTAACCTGTTTTTTTTACTCTTGTTTTAAAATAATTCTTATTAAATTTGTTAATTGTAGGTTTTGTATTTATTTGCTTGGCAATTTTAATACCAGCTTTTTTAAGAGAAGAGACTTTTGTAAAATTATTTGTGATAATATTGACTTTGTTTACTTTTAATAACTTAAGTATCTTAGCGGCAATATTAAAATCTCTTTCATCATCTAAAAAACCTATGTTGTGATCAGCATCAATAGTATCCAAGCCTTTTGACTGAAGAGAATATGCCCTCATTTTATTGGCTAACCCTATACCTCTCCCTTCTTGATCTAAATAAAGGATAATACCTCCTTTATTTTTAACCATATAGTTTAAAGAGTTATTTAATTGTTCTCCGCAATCGCATTTTCTAGAGTGAAATATATCCCCAGTAAAACAAGCTGAGTGAATTCTAAGGTTTGTTGGTTGTTTTAAATTTTTTGGTTTAATTATGATCGCGATATGTCTTCTAGCACCAATATATGACTTAAAAATATTAAAAGTAGTAGATGCAACATTTGGTAAAGGCACATTTGCACTTGAAACTAATCTGATACTATTAGTTATAAATTTATTCTGATTTTTTAACTCTTTATGGTTAAATCTTAATAGACCAAGTTGTAATATTAGATTATCAATATTTTTATAGTATTTAGAATTAATTTTTTTAAATACAAGTGATGGTATTACCTTCGCATTTTTGGCTATATCTAAACAGACATTATGGAAGTCTTTACTTTTGATATAAGGCTCATCTTTAAATAATATTTTATTTTGATCAGATAAAGGGTTAATGAATAAACTTAATAAAGATTTGTTTGATATTTTTTCATTTATTTTTAAATAAATATTTGTTGATACTTTATTATCAAATATTGATTTTGCTTTTTGTTTTGTAATTAAAAGATATTTGTCTTTTTGTAGGTATTGATTGAATTGATTTAGAATTTTATTGTCCGAATGTTCAATATTAAAGAACATCCAATAATTTTTATTTTCTTTAATAACTATTGGTCTTCCTGTTCTAAGCTCATTGATAGCTCTATCAATAAATGTGCCAAAATTTGATTTTAAACTCATAGACTATATATATACTCAATAGTACTTGATACAGATGAAAAATGATAACAAAGCATAATATTTCTTCACTATTTGAATTTGTAAAAAAACAAAAAAAATCAAATATCTTAAGAATTGATTTAATTAACAAATCGTTTGTACTTAGTCAACATTCTAAAACCAATCATATTTTAATTGATAAAAATGGCGTTAATTTTAATTGTAAGATTGAAAAAAAAATAAATGAAATAGCACAAATTTTGTTACCAATATTGATGATAAAAAAAAAATTTTATATCGGTCAAATTGGACAAAGCTTAGACGGTAAAATTGCACTTTTAAACGGCAATTCTCATTACATTAATGATAAAAATAGTATTTCATACCTTCATAGTCTTCGTTCAATGTGTGATGCAGTTATAGTTGGTGTAAATACAATAAAAAAAGATAATCCCTTGCTCACTACAAGAGCAATTAAGGGCTCAAATCCTCAGAGGATAATTATAGATCCGTCACTAAAATTAACAAATAACTATCAAATATTTAAAGATGGTTTTTCAAATATCATATTTACACACTCTAATATTAAAAAGAATTTAAAAAATACACAAATTTATAAATTACCTGAAAGAAACTTCACAAATCTTATATACAAACATATAAATAATTTAGGTTTTAAGTTCGTATTAGTAGAAGGTGGTTCTAAAACTATATCTAAATTTCTTGAGAATAAATTATTAGATATTATGCAATTTATAATTGCACCTACAATTATTGGTTCTGGTATTAATTCTATAAATATAAAACCTATAACAAATTTAAAAAAAGTTATTAGAACAAAAAATAAAATTTATAAATTTGGCGAAGAAATGATAGTAAGCTTAGAGTTTTAAAGCTAAAAAATCTTTATTTCTTAGAAAAAATTTTGATTTATTTTTTTTAATATTTTCCCTTCTAAAATCTAACCACCTATCTAATGATATCTTATTTTTTTCAAGTATATTTTCACAAAAATCTAAAAACATATTTTGAAATTTTTTATTCTTTGATACATCCCAACTCGAGTCAAAAACAAATGTTTTGTGTGACTTAGAAAACAATTTATTAATTATTTGACTACAGTTTTTACCAACTGCTTTTTGCCCAATACCTTTATCTGACTCCTGATCTTTATTAAATAAACTTAAAACGTATTGGTCATTTTTATGTTTTGGGAAAAATTTAAAAAATCCATCATAATTAATTGAAAAATATATAACTTTTGTATTTAGATTTTGTTTTTTAAATTCTAAATACCAATTTTTTGGCATTATATCTAAATACGCAGATCCTGTAATAATATCGTATTTTTCGAATTTAAAACTTTTTATATTTTTGATTAAATCAAATTTTTTATAATTTATATTTATAATTTTATTCTTATTATTTGTTATTTTCTTAAATTCTTTAATTGACTCAAATGATATGTCTATCATATCCCATGATTGCCTTTTTTTAAGTTTAGGGTACAAATATCTATAGTTGGAACCTGTTCCACAACCTAAATCAGCGATAGACAATATTTTGTAGTCTTGAAAATATTTATTAATTTTTTCTATAATTTTTTTATTTCTTGAAACTTTATCAATTTTCTCTCGAAGAAATAGCCAATCATTATTAAATTTATGCATCTTTTATTATCTTGATAAAAAGATCCCCAGATTGTATTGGTGTTAAAAATTTTCTCTTATTTTGTGATAATTTTTTTGATAAATCTGAATTAAATGCATTTTTAGTAATTAATTTTGATAAACTTTTTTCTTTGAAATTATTTAAGTAGATAATTCCATCCTTTTTTAGAGTACTCATAATTGTTTTAGTTTTATATGCAATAATCATTTTTTTGAGTTGAAGGGCATTAGCAAGTGACATACCAAAACCTTCATACTTACTTACTGATACATAGAAGTCACACTTAGAATATAGTTTTGATAATAAATTAGTCGATACATTACTATGAAACTTAACTTTTTTACTTAATCTATAATTACTTATAATTTTTAGTAATCTATTATAGTATTTACTCTCTCTAGTTATATCTCCTACAATATTTAATTTTATTTTATCCATGTATCTTAATTCGTTTAACAGATAATGATAATTTTTTCTCTCAATAATACTTCCTACAGATAGTAAATTTATATTTTTATCCCTTTTTAATTTATATTTTTTTAATTTTTCTATTCCAGGCTCTACAACTTGAATTTTTCGCTTATTAATTTTAAATTTTTCAAAAATTAGTTGTTTTGTATCATTTGAAGTGACAATTATTTTTTTCGTTTTCTTATATAATTTTTTAGCGTTCTTAAGAAAAAATTGACTTTGATTACCATTAAATTCTAGATAAAGAGGGTGGTGTATAAGAGCTATTACTACAAATCTATCTAAAAAGTTTATTATACTATCAATACACTCAAAAACTAATCCATCAAAAATTAGTACTGCATTATCAGGTAATTTTTCTAAAGTTTTTTTTAGATTTTTTAAGTCATTTTCTTTAGGAAAGGGAAAGCTGTTAGCTAGTTTGATAGCATTTAAATTAAATTTAATTTTTTTTGCTCTTTTTAATATATTTTTTTCATAAATGTAACCGCCTGTTTTTGTATTAATATTACCCGGATAAATAAAATAATAAGATTTATTGTGTATTACTGATCTCTTGTTCATAAGAAGCCCAAGCTACATTTGACTCAGTTAAAATAATTTTAATTTTATGCAACTTGTTAAAATCTTCTATGTAATCTTTTTGTAATTTATCGCATATTCTATCAAAAATATCTTTAGCAAGAAATTCCGTAGAGGTAATTATATTTTTAAACTCTTCAACTTCGTCTAAATTTTTATAACTATAAAATTTTAATACGTCGGAGAGAATTTCTGTTACAACCCCGAGATCCATAATAATGTTATATTTGTTAATCTCTTTTGCATAAAACTCAGCATCAACTATGTAGGTCGCTCCGTGCATATTCTGTGCTGGTCCAAAAACCTCACCCGGGAGAGAATGTGCAATTAAAATATTATTTCGAACAGTAATTGAATACATTTTAATACTTTATAGCATGCATTATGCTTTCTGGATTATTTAATATTGAAATATAATCTTTCTCTAGATCCTTAAAGTCACTTTCAGTGTTTATTAATTTAAGAAGTTGGTTATTAGATAAAGCATTAATTGCTAAATTCAATCTCTTTTTATAATCATATTTTTTTGATAAATATTCTGGAATATTTGAAACTTGAGAACCAATAATTTTTAATCTCTTTGAGTGAAAATTACCTCCTAAATTTATATGACCTTTTCTATTTCCATACCAACTAGCCTCAATAAATTTTCCCTCTAAATTTAATTTTTTTAGTGATTGGTTTAATACATCATAATTAGATGTTGTATTAATTATAACATCTAAATCTTTAATTTTTTTAAAATTAATAAATTTTAGTCCTAAAATATTAGCAAATTTCTTCTTTTTAATATTTATGTCAGTAATAAAGACATTTTTAAATTTTAGTAATTTATAATAGTAGGCAGTTAAAATACCAACAGAGCCCATCCCTATTATCAATATTTTGTTATTTAATTTTGCTTGGGTATCCCAAAAGATATTAATAGCTGTTTCCATATTTGCTGTTAGTAAATATTTTCGAATATCACCATTACCTTTTAAAATATTCACATTATTTATATCAATCTTAAATAGTGACTGATGAGGGTAAAGGCAGAATGTATTTTTATTTAAATATTTTTTTGGGCCTTCAACTATTTTACCAACATTAATGTAACCGTATTTAATTGGAAAAGAAAAAGATCCCTCTTGAAAAGGAGATTTCATTATATCGAACTGATCTTTGCTAATATTACCAGATGCTACTAATCTCTCAGTACCCTTACTAATTCCTGAATAAAGAGTTTTTACAAGAACAGTTTTAGAATTTTTTTTATAGCTTAGTATTTTTTTCTTAATAATTGGTTTATTTTCATTCTTAAGCCATAGAGAATAAGTTTCCATAATAATTATATAAATGTTAAATATCACTTATGCTATCAAAGTTTTGGTCCGATTTAACATCAGCAGATATTAGTAAATTAGGTAAAAATAAAATACTTATTCTCCCATTTTCATCTGTAGAACAACATGGAGAACACCTTCCATCAGGTACTGATAAATTGATATTAGATGGAATTTTAAATACTTTTGTTAAGAAATATCCCAAACTTAATAAATATTTAATTCTACCAAATATCTCTATAGGTTCAGCGAGTGAGCATAATAGCTTTGAGGGCACTCTATCTTCGAACTCTACAAATTATATTGATTATATTATCAGCATAATTGATGAGTTATGTATTCGTAGATATAAAAAATTTATCTTTTTAAATAGTCATGGCGGACAAATTAGTCACTTAGATATAGCTGCTAAAGAAATTAAAAGTAGATATAAAGCTGTCGATATTGTTAAGGCACATTATTTTTTATTTAAAGGTTTTGAAAAAATTATTCCAAAAAAGGAATTACTTTATGGATATCATGGAGGTGAATTTGAAACATCAATAATGCTCCACCTTTATCCAGAATTGATAAAATTAAATAAAATTAAAAGAAACAAACTCTCATCTGACTTTAAATCTAAAAAAATAATTTCTTATGAAAGAACAATTAAAAGAGCTTGGAATACAAAAGATTTGTCCAAGACAGGTATAATTGGCAATCCTACAAAATCCTCTGCAGATAAAGGAAAAAGAATTCTAGATCTTACATCAAGAACCTTAAAAAAAATAATTGATGAAATGAAGTAGTGGAGGCCCACCCCGGAATCGAACCGAGCTACAAGGATTTGCAGTCCTCTGCATAACCAATCTGCCAGCGGGCCATAAAAATTAGCATAACACTTTTATTGATATTTGTAATCGGGATTAGTGCCAGATGTGTATTCTATACCATCAATTACTACTTTTGGCCAAGTACCAATTCCAATAAGTTTGGGTCTTGACTCCAGATATTCTAAAATACCTTGAATCTTTTCAAAATCGCTCATAAATTTTTTTAACTTTGGAAAGTTATCTAAAATTTTATCATCTAATAGCAATGCTAGTGAAACATGATGATAAACATTAAAATCACAATAAAATGCTCTTTCTCCTAAAAAAAAATTACCTTCATATTTACTTAGTAACTTTTCAAAATTTGTAAAAGCTTTAGGTAAAATTTCATCTAAAAGATTTTTTTTATTCTTTAAGTGCATTTCACCAACCCAAACATTTATTGTTGGATTTAAAGGAAAAAATAAATCATGGGCAGACTCAAATATAGAGTCAGCATATGCTACCATTTCCTCATTATTGGGGGTATTGTTTGTAAGTTTAGCTATATATCTTGAGATAGTATTGCTTTGCCATATTTCAATTTTCTCATCTATAACAAGCAAAGGTAATTTATGAAAAATCACCTCTTTTTTGACATCACCCCATGGTTTTTTAAAATAATCCCATGCCATTTCATATGAATATTCGATACCCGCAGTATGTAGCATCATCCTTGGAGCCTCACACAAAGCTCTAAGATTGAAATAGATTAACTGTAGTTTAGACATAAAGTTTATATTAATATTTTTATATTATAAATATCTGTCATGAAAACTAAAAAATATTTATCTGAAGCACAAAATTTTCTTAAGAGAAATACACAAGTAAAATCATTCGATATTGTAATGCATGATTGTAATGGTGTAGGTCGTGGAAAAATAATTAGAAGAAATGAGTTATTAAATTTGTATAAGTCAGGTAGGCAATTTCCTCTTTCATTACTTGGAATGGATATTACTGGTGAGGATACACCTGAAACAGGATTGATTTTAGAGCAAGGTGATGGTGACATAAAAGCTTGGCCTATACCATCATCACTTAAGTTATTGCATAACAGCAAACCACCAAGAGGTGAGTTATTCATGAACATGTATGATATTGATGGTAATAAACTATTAACTGACCCACGAAATGTTTTGGAAAATAAAATACAAGAATTAAAAAAAGATGGTATCTCTTGTTTTGGAGCATTTGAATTAGAATTTTTTCTAGTTTCAAATGAACTGGATGAGTATGGAAAACTTAAGCCAGCAAAATCTATAATTGGAAAAAAAGCTTCAATTAAAAAAACAGATGTTTACTCAGTTGATCACCTTCATGGTATGATGCCACTAATAGATGATATATATAAAGCCACAAAACTTGCAAAAGTAGATGCCGAAACTATTATTTCAGAATACGCACCTGGTCAATATGAACTTACTCTTAAACATCAAAGCTCATTATTGAAAGCAGCTGATGATATTTTAAGATTAAAGAGAATTATTAGAGCACAAGCAAGAGCGCATGGTGTGACAGCATGCTTTATGGCAAAACCGATGGAGAATATAACTGGTTCTGGTATGCACTTTCATATTTCATTGTATGACAAAAAAGGCAAAAATATTTTTGCTGAGAAGAATAAAGAAAAAATTAGTAAGAAACTTAATTATGCTCTTGGAGGACTCTCAAAATATATGGGTGAGAGTATGTTAATATTTGCTCCAAATGCAAATAGTTGGAGAAGATTTGTATTAGGCTCTTATGCTCCCACTAGACCCAATTGGGGTATAGATAATAGATCTGTGGCTTTTAGAATACCCACCAGCAACTCTCATAATAGAAGAATTGAACACAGAGTTTCTGGTGTGGATGCAAATCCATATTTAGTTGCATTAACGGTTGTTTCAGCAATTAAAAAAGGATTAACTAATAAAATAAATGCTGACAAACAGACTACTGGTAATTCATATTTAAAAAAATCATCTAGTAAGAATAAAATTCCAACAGATTGGAACTCATCAATTAATTTATCTAAAAAATCATTATTCTTAAAAGAAACTTTAGGATCTGAACTCCATAAAGCTTTTATCGCTATAAAGGAAATGGAGTATAATAAAGTTGCAAGTGCTGTTACTGAGTTGGATATTGAATTATATTTAGACTCAATTTAAATTATGATTTGAATAAATTATCAGAATAATTTTTTATATTTTGTTCCCAAAAAACTTCTCTTTTTATTTTTTCAAAATCAGTATCAAATACACTTGACATGGCAGAAGCATATATTGATCTGGCATCAATAGTGCTGTTAAGATCTCTTCCTTCAAATAAACTATTTTTTTTTAAACCTGGCCAATCAGTAAAAACTTGAGATTTTTTCAATAGTCCTCCTGCCATTAAAATAGCTGAACCATAACCATGTTCTGTTCCGTTTCCACCATTTTGTTCTACTGTTCTTCCAAATTCTGTGAGCGTCAATATTAATGTGTTATTAAAATCACTTCCCATACCAGTATGGAGGTTTTTAATAATTAAATCTATATCATGAAGATTATCTGCATGTTCACCATTGTCCGTCCCTTGAGCTGTATGTGTATCAAAGCCCTCAATATCGAAAACAGCCACTTTTGGACCAAGAGGATCTTTTAAAATTTTAGCTGTTCTTTTTGATAGGCTATCTAGAGATTCATCTCCACCTTGCATAGTAAGAGGTCTATTCATTATTACATTGTAAACCTCCTGAAGTTTGTCATGCTCAATTCCATCATAAGCTCTTGTTATTTTTTCAATAACCTCTCTTTTTGGAAGGTGCATCCAAGTAGGAAAATAATTGTTATTTCCCTCAACTCCTCTCAGTAAAAGTGGCATTGGTAAACTTAAGGCGAGACTTGAACCATATAGACCTGATGATTTCATTCCCCTTCCTAACCAACCTGTTTTTTTGGTGTAAGCTTTTAAGGCACCTGTTTCCATTATATTTTGTCCATCAAAATGAGATCTTCCTGTGTAGGGTACATTTGTTGCATGAATAACAGCTGCTAAATTTTGAGACCATAAATTATGAAGTGTTTTTAATTTAGGATGCAAAGAAAAATCTGAATTAAGTTTTAATTTATTGTTTAAAATTAAATCAGATCTATATTTGTTGATAAGGATGTCATTAACGGGTACAGCAGTTAAACCGTCCATTCCGCCTCTGAGACTTATAATTACAAGATTTTTTTTAGGATTTGAAATAGACCCATAAAGTGGGATATTAAAATTTGAAAAGAAAATAGTTGCTAAACTACCTTTTAAAAAACTTCTTCTAGTACAATTCATACTCTCATTACCTCAGGACTATTTGCAAAAATAGCAAACCGATCAGCATAAAATACTGGATCTTTCATTAAATTTAGTAAATTTTCCGGTTGATCAAAATTCTTTTCAATTACATTAAAAAAATAATCCTGATCATAGCTTACATTAGGTTTGGTGATGTCAGCAAATCTTCTAGCAGCCGCTAGTCTACGAATAATTAATTCAGGTGACAGCCATTCATCTTCAAGATCAATAAAACCATTAGGTTGTTTAGCTCGATAAATGGGATGACCAATTTCCCACAGTATATCCTTAACCAACCTATGACTTCTACTAGGTCTAGATCCATTAAACTCAAAACCTTTGGGAAACAAATAAATATAATTTAGTCCTAACATCCTTGAGTTTTGTAAAAGCCACAATTCTGGCATTGAAAATTTTTGATAATTTGAACCATAATCAAATACTGCCTCCATAGTTGATTTGTGAACTTCAATTAAATTGCCATCATTTTGTTTCCATTTTTTAACAATACTTGCAATCATTTCCTCTGTTGGTTCATCACAAATATAATGCTGGCATAGCTTTCTTGCTACATGCCTAATAGTAGCTGGGTGGTTAGCTAGATCTTTAATTACTATTCCTAACTCTTTTCCTTGATTAACAGTATTAAAATCTTTGATGTCGTAAATTTTTCCTAAAATTTTATATGGTCCTTGTTCATGATATTCAGGTTGAAATTTAATAGGACCTGCCTCTAATTTTTTATTATTCCATAAGTGTCGCCAACCTGTCATAACCTTTGCCATCTCGATTACATCTTTTTGAGAGTATTTCCCTTCAGGTGAGAGTGTATGGAGTTCTAGTAGTTCTCTTGCATGATTTTCATTGAGACCTACATTTTCATTATCACTATCTGAATTTTCCCTCAAACCTTCTATTGAGTTAGGTCCTATATTCTCTGCGTTATCAAGGTGATGAAGCATGCACCATGATGTAGTCACTGAATAAACTAAATCTTCAAAAGTATTCACCATATTAGGTCGAATAATCTCTCGCTGATAAACACCTGTAGAAAAACTTGCTAAAAAATTAATCGCAAAAAAGTTACCCCAAAAATGCCACATTCTCTCAAACGCTGGTGAGTTTGAAGCTAGGGCCGTAGAATGTCTCACAGATAACTCTAATGGCTCAAAAAATTTCTCTCCTGTAATTACTCTTAAATTATCTTTTTCTTTTTCATAAGCTAGTCGGTCATTTTTATATTTTTCTCTTAAAACTTCACGGTCTTCATAAACCCATTTGCCATATCTGTCTCGTTGTTCTTCAAGATTAGGAAGTTTTTTTTCCCAAACAAATTTTGGCACAGTATCAAATTGTTGTTTAGCCCAATTTAAGGGATCTTCGTTTATTTTTTCATTGGGACTTAAACCAAAAGCAACTTTTCTGAAAAAGTTTTTCTTCATCTTATTTAATTTTATTTAAAAAAATATCTAGTTCTTTTTCTTCCATTTTTATTAAATGTTTATCTTCAGGATATTGCCCGTTCTTAACGTCATCAACAAACATTTTAAATCCTTCAACCCTTATTTTTTGTAACTCATCTTCTTTAGATAATATATCTACATATTTTTTTGCATGTCTTGGGTAATGACCTTTATTAGTACCAAGTATGTCATTACAAAAAAGATACTGCGTATCACAAACATCTCCACAGCCCATTCCCATGGTAATCATTTTTGTATTTTTCGTAATATAATCTGCTAATTCAACAGGGACTACTTCTACTTCTACACAAGCTGCACCTGCGCTTTCAAGATCTTTGACGTTTTGATAGACTTTTAATGCTTCTTCTGCAGTTTTGCCCACTGCTCTGAAATTAGTCCAAGTTGAGAGGTTAGGCACCAAACCAACGTGAGCTGTTATAGGAATTCCCTCCTTTGCCATTGCCTCAATAAGGTTAATAGAATGCGAACAATAAATAGCATCAGCACCCATTTCCATTATTTCAAAACCTTTTTTTATTGCTTCTTTAGGAGAACTCACCAACCCATGTTTAAGACCAACAGATAAAAATGCTGTTGGAGCAACTTTTCTTACATCTTTGAAATGATGATC
>LULQ01000401.1_pt1 | contig 18119 bp, 19 predicted proteins | sample 728091 | NCBI WGS metagenome assembly LULQ01 (sample SAMN03860285, study PRJNA289734) | marine metagenome | biome: seawater column; feature: ocean; material: water; isolation source: Red Sea water column Station 149 - depth 10m | place: Saudi Arabia: Red Sea | collected 2011-10-15 | depth 10 m
ACCAATTGGAGGAGCTCATAGGCATTTTGATAAGGTATCAAATGATCTTAAGGTTGCTTTGATAAAAAGTATTGAGGATCTAAAATTATTACCAAAAGATGAATTGATAAAGAAAAGAAATAATCGATATTTAAATTATATTATTTAATTAATTACTTCCATGACACTGTTTGTATTTTTTTCCTGATCCACAAGGACAAGGATCATTCCTTCCAATTTTTTTAGTAATGGGTTCAATTTTTTTGTCCTCTTGATTTTCACTCTTTTTTTCAACCCTTATATTGTTTAAGACTAACACCATTTGCTTTTGTATTTCATATATTAATTGATTGAATGCACTCAAAGAGGCCTTACGAAATTCATTAACTGGATCCTTCCCTCCATATCCGCTAAGACTGACAGACATGCGTATATTTGTAAGCTCTTGGATATGATTATGCCAATTTTTATCTAAAATAGACAGGCTTACTTGTCTTAGTATAAAAATATAAGCATTTGTATGTTTATTATAATTTTCATCTTTTATTTTTTTAAAAGAAGAAAGATAATGATCTTTGTTTTTATTTTCTTCTGTGTTAATAAAAGGCAATAAGTCTGAGAATTTCTTTATTTCCTCTTTTTCACTTTCTAATAAATTAGATATAAATTCATCCTCAGTCTCCTGAATAAAATTTATATCTCTTTTGGAGTAAATTATATTTCTTTGTTTATCAATAATATTATCAAACTCTAATAATTGTTTCCTAATGTCAAAATTATGACCCTCAACTCTTTTTTGTGCTCGTTCAATTGATGAAGTTAACCATTTATGTTCAATAACTTCTCCTTTTTTAAGACCCAATGTTGAAAGCATAGATTGAAGTTTTTCTGATCCAAAAATTCTCATCAGGTCATCTTCTAAAGAGACAAAAAATATACTTTGTCCAGGATCTCCCTGTCTTCCAGACCTTCCTCTTAATTGGTTATCTATTCTTCTACTTTCGTGCCTTTCAGTGCCTAAAATACATAACCCACCCAAATCAATTACCTTTTTGTAATCATTCTCATTAAAATTTTTATCTATTTCTGGATTACCACCTAATCTTATATCGGTACCTCTACCTGCCATATTAGTAGCAACAGTTACTTGCGAGGGTTTGCCTGCCAAAGCAATAATTTCAGCCTCATTCTCATGATTTTTTGCATTTAAAACATTGTGAGGAATATTGTTAGTTTTTAATATATCTGAAATAAAATTTGATTTTTCAATTGAAGTTGTGCCAACCAATATTGGTTGACCTTTTTCATATTTTTCTTTTACTAAGTCTAAAACAGCTTTGTATTTTTCATCCGGTGTTTTATAAATTTGATCATTTTGATCAATTCTGATCATAGGTTTATGAGTAGGTATTTCTATTACACTCAAGCCATATATTTCCAAAAACTCTTCTGACTCAGTAAGAGCAGTACCAGTCATTCCAGATAACTTTTGATATTTTTTAAAATAATTTTGAAAAGTTATACTTGCTAAAGTAATACTCTCTTCTTGTATTTTAAGATTCTCTTTGGCTTCCAAAGATTGATGAAGACCCTCACCAAATCTTCTTCCTTCTGCTAATCTACCTGAGAACTCATCTATGACAATAATTTGACCATCTTTTACAACATAATCTTTGTCTCTTTCATACAAAAAACGTGCTTTAAGTGATTGATTTATAATTTGATAAGCCTCTAAATTTTCATTATCAAACAAACTATTTCCTTTTAAAAAATTAATTTTTTTTAAGTTGAATTCTATTTTCTTAATACCGCTGTCTATAAGCAAAACATTTTTTCTTTCTTCATTTATCTCAACATCGCTTTTTAGGAGGTCTTGAGTAATTTCATAGCATAATTTAAAAAGTTTAATGGGAGTCTTCACAGGTCCTGAAATACCTAAAGGTGACCTTGACTCATCGATTAGTACAGAGTCAGCCTCATCAATTAAAGCTATATGATGCTCATTTTGCATTTTTGGTTGATTGATACCTCTTAAATTATCTCTTAAATAATCAAAGCAAAATTCATTATTATTTCCATATACGACATGAGATTGATAGCTACTTACTTTTTCTTCAACAGTTTGGCTGTTTTGAATGTATGAACAACTTATGTTTAAGTATTCAAAAATTGGTCCCATCCAAAGAGAGTCTCTTTTTGCTAAATAATCATTAACAGTAATTAAATGAACTTTTTTATTTAAGACATAATTTAATATGATTGGAATTGTTGCGGCAAGTGTTTTGCCTTCTCCCGTTTTCATTTCAGCAACAAATCCATGATAAAGAGCAATACCTCCAATTATTTGAGAGTCATAATGTCTGAGTTCAATAGTTCTTTTTGATATTTCTCTCAATAGAGCACATACGAAACTTATATCCTCATCTGACAACTCCTCTTTTTGATTAGAAATATAATTTTGTTTTAAGTTTTCAATTTTATGAGTCATTTCTTCTTTTGATAAATTTGAAATATCTGCTTCTAATTGATTTATATTATTTAAATATTTATCTGAAATTTCTTTAATTAAATTTGAATTTTTTTTTGAGGAAAAAAAATTATTTATTTTTTCGAACATTTAACTACAAATATACTAAATTTATATTATTTCCATGATGTAAATGTAGCAATCTCTATTTCTAATGGAATATATTTATGATTATCTATTAATTTTGAAAATAAATTATTTGTTAATTTTAAAAAATCTTTTTTAAATCTATGTTTTTCATTAAAAAAATTTGAAATCCCAAACTTTCTAAAATCACTTCTAATTTTGTTAAAAGAACTATAGTTTATTTCTAAGTTATCTATACCTACTACAACATCTTTATATTTACTTTTATTCAAATCTTCTATCAATTTCGTAGTTTCTAAAAATGGCCCAAATCTTCTATAAACTCCACCAAAAATCTTTTCATCAATTTCTAAAAAAATATTTTGAAGTGTCCTCATTGAATTTGATGTTATGGTATTGAAGCAAAATAAACTGTTATCGTTTAATTTAGATATAATTTTATTAAAAATATCATTGCTATTCAAAAACAATGGTATTTGTAGGGAAAAATTTGATATAGCAGCATCAAACTTACCTTCAACTAAGTTAATATCATTGATATTTATAATTTTTGTATTAGTAAAATTGGACTCCTCTATGCAAAGATCTTCATCTAGAATTAGACAGTTTTCTATTTTTTTTGACATGAACTTTAATTTATCATTAATTAAACCTGACCCATTTTTTGCAATTAAATTATCTTTGTCAAAATATGCCTTTCTTCTAATATTCCTCTTTTTTAAATTAAATTCATTCATAATGTGCTAAAGTAACTTACCATGATATCTAGATTTAATTTAGATCAAAAAAGGCTTACATTTTATGAAAATCCCGAATTATTTCATAAAGAATTTACTGAATTAATTTCATCAAATAATGATAATGAATTTTTGTATTCTACTGAAGAACCAATTGTAGTTCTAAATAAAGATAAGACTTTAAAATTAACCCTAGTAAAAGATAACAAGGAATTAGAGTATATATTATTTTCAAACCATAGTATTTCTATTTTACCTCAAGAAAAAATAAAAATTCATAAAGCGATTAAAGACGTATCAAATTATATTATTTATAAGCTAAATAATTAAATGAAGGTTGCACTGATTCAAATTACAGTCGGTTCAAACTTTGATGAAAATTTCGAAAAATCAAAAAAATTTTTACAAGATAGTTTAAACTCAAGCCCAGATTTCATTTTACTACCTGAGTGCTTTCTCTTTTTATCAAGTAAATCAAAAATTTTAATTGAAATGAATCATGACTCTGTAAAATATTTTAAAAATTTTTCAAAGATAAATAATGTATATTTACTTTTGGGATCAATTCCCATAACCGAAAATGATAAATTATTTAATCGGTCAATTTTAATTAATCCTGATGGAGATATAATTTCAATTTATGACAAAATTCATATGTTTGACATTACATTAAAAAATGGTGAGTCATACAAAGAAAGTGATTTTTACTCACCTGGAAGTGAATTAAAAATCACTAAAGTATTGGGTCACTCAGTTGGTCATACTATTTGTTATGATTTAAGGTATCCTAAATTGTACAGAGCTTTAGCAAAAAAAGGTTCACAAATTATTGTCGTCCCTTCAGCATTTACGCACACAACAGGCAAGGCTCATTGGCATTCTCTTATTAAAGCAAGGGCTATTGAGAATGGAGTTTTTATATTGGCACCTAATCAATGGGGAGTAAATAATGAAAAAAGAGTAACTTATGGGCATACTTTAATAGTAGACCCTTGGGGAGAGACATTAGCTGAAGCTGAAGATGGTGAGATGATCATTGCTGCTGAACTTGATTTAAATAGAGTTAGAGAGTGTCAAAACGCAATACCTGTATTAGATAATGATAGAAATTTTGATTAATATTATTGAAAATTATCATTGAATGACCAAATATAAAGAATGATAAAATTTGATTTAATTTGTGAAAATCAACACATATTTGAAGCTAGTTTTGATGACTCAAACTCTTTTGAAAAACAAAAAAGGAAAAAACAAATTGAATGCCCTTTCTGTAATTCATCAACAATATCAAAATCAGTTATGGCACCAAACATTTCTGGTAAATCAACAAGTTCTGCTAAAATAAATCGTGAAAAAAAGAAATTATTTTCAAATTATAATAAACAATTAAATAAAATTAAATCTGAAATAGAAAAAAATTTTACATATGTTGGAAAAAAATTTCCAGAAGAGGCTAGAAAAATTCATTATGGTGAAGTGAAAGATAAACCTATTTATGGAGAGGCAACTGAAAAAGAAAGTCAAGAATTGGTCGATGAGGGTATAGGTTTAGTAAGACTCCCTTTTAGTAAAAAAGAAAAAAATAAAAATTAGTATTTCAAAGTACCAAAGTAATTTACTAAATCAAATTTACTTAGTTTGAAAGATTTAAAAATTGGATTGTATTGCATGCCCTCTATATCCATTAAATTTAAATTATATTTTTGACTAATTGATTGTAATTTAGAGGGAGATAAAAAAAGATTAAAATCGTGGGTTTTTTTAGGAAGTAGCTTTAAGAGATTCTCAGCAATATCAATTGCTAAATATTTTGATAATAAATTCTTATTAAGTGTAGATATAAATATATATGCATTTTTATTGAGATTTTTAGTTAAGTTTTCAAAAAGTTGATACTTATCTTGTTCTTCTAAATGTTCTAAAAATTCAAACAAAAAAATAACATCAAATTTTTTTTTACAATTTTTTAAAAATTTATTAGCTTCTATATTAATGAGTTTAAAATTTATTTTGTTTTTTATTTTAAAATTATTCTCGATATCAATACCTGAACACTCTGCACCCATACCATAATAATTATTAAGGAATTCGCCAGTTCCACATCCAAGATCTAATATCTTTTTATTTTTAAAGAATTCATAAATATCTTGACCACTATGATCTCTTAATATTTTTGACATATACTGATGTCTTATAGCCATCATTTGCTCTAATGGTTCGTAATACTTGCTATTATAAGTGTCCATGTTCTTTACATCATAAATGTTAAGAGTATATTACCGTAATTCATGAAAATTAAAGTTTTAAAATTTGGTGGTACATCCGTTGGGAGTATTGAAGCTATAAAAAGATCAGCAGATATTATTCATGATTGGTCAAAAAAATCAAAAATTATAGCTGTGTTATCTGCTATGTCAGGTGAAACTGATCGTTTAATAAATTTAACAAAATCTTTTTCAAAAAATCCAAATCCAATTGATTTTGATAACGCCATTTCATCAGGTGAAAATGTATCTTGCGCGTTAATGTCTATATGTCTCAATAATCAAAAGATTAAAGCTAAATCGCTACTTAGTTGGCAAATTCCCATTATAACCTCATCAGAACATATGAAGTCTAGAATTTTATCCATTAATAAAAAATTTTTATATGATGAATTAAAAAATTTTGAAGTTCTATTAATTCCTGGGTTCCAAGGTATTAACAACAAGGGAGAATTAACTACATTAGGTAGGGGTGGTTCTGATACTAGTGCTGTTGCTGTTGCAGCAGCGATGGAAACAGAATGTATAATTTATACTGATGTTGAGGGTGTATTTACAACTGATCCAAACATAGTACCTAAAGCAAAAAAAATTAATAAAATTTCATATGAAGAAATGCTTGAATTAGCCTCACAAGGGGCTAAGGTTCTTCAAACTCGTTCTGTTGAGTTAGCTATGAGAAAAAATACTAAATTAAGTGTAAGATCTTCTTTCAAACCCAAAAAAATTGGTACCATGATTACTGACGAAAAAAGTGTTTTAGAAAATAATACTGTGAGTGGAATAACTTACTCCAAAGATGAAGCAAAAATTACACTTTCAAGAGTACAAGATAAACCTGGAGTCTCTTCAAAAATCTTTGGCCCATTAGCTAAAGGCAATATAAATGTTGATATGATACTCCAAAATATTTCACAAGATGGAAAGTTTGCAAATTTATCTTTTACTTTGCCAAGACTAGACCTAGAAAAAGCATTAAAAATACTAAAAAAAGAGAAATCTATAATTGGATATAAAAAAATTATTTCATCTAATAATATTTCAAAAATTTCAGTGGTTGGAGTAGGGATGAGATCTCATGCTGGAGTTGCCCAAACATTATTTGATACTCTTGGAAAAAATAAAATAAATATTCAAGTTATTACTACTTCAGAAATAAAAATAAGTATATTAATTCATGAAGATCAAACTGATTTAGCTGTACAAAAATTACATCAAGCCTTCAAACTACATAAATAATTTTTTGGATAAGTTAATTTCAATCAAAGAGGCAAGAATTAAGAAAGGATTGTCAATCAATGATTTATCCAAAGCTCTTAAATTAGATTTAGAAATAATACGACTTTTAGATGATAATTTAAAACTCCCTAAAAAATATCGTGCTTATCAATCAACTTATAAAAAATCTATATATAGATATTTGGGTTACGAAATTAAATATAAAAATTCAATTGGTGATATCCCAATCGATTATACTAAACTTTCAATAGTCTATTTCTTATTGTTACTTGTTTTTGTAATTTTAATTTTATTATCATTTAATATATATAATAAATTTAACAATCAAATTTCATTTAAAGAGGTTGAAAAAGATCAAGTTTATAATGATGTTTATAAGATCTCTAATCAATATGATTTGTATGAATTAAGTCATGATGATTTTATAAATAATCTTATCCCGTTAAACAGAGCTAATTATTCGCAAAATTTATCAATTTTTGCAAAACCTAATAAGACTATTTTTTACATAATTCAAAATAATATTAAAAATACTTTACAATTTGGTGAAATTACCAAATCTGATGAACTTATTCTCGATTTAGACAATGATTTTTTTATCGATTTATCTAATATAAATAATATTGATAAGATAATTTACAGAGGTGTAGAAATTAGATTAAATAAGGAATTAAACTCATATTTATTTAATTTTCACATTAAAGATTTAGAGACTTTATTATGAAATATTCTCATTCAATAAAGAGAAAAAAAACAAAAAAAATTCAAATTGGAAATATTTTTGTCGGTGGAGACTCTCCAATTACGGTTCAGACAATGACAAATACCCTTACACATGACATTGATGCAACAATTGAGCAGATATCTCTCATTGAACAAGAGGGATGCGATATAGTCAGAGTTTCAGTTCCTGATGAAAAATCATCAAAAGCATTAAAAAAAATAATTCCTGAAATTAAGATCCCCTTAGTCGCTGATATTCACTTTCATTATAAAAGAGCACTTGAGGCTGCAGAAAATGGAGCACATTGTCTTCGAATAAATCCAGGTAATATTGGCTCTAGGGAAAAAGTAAAAGAGGTTGTTGAAGCTGCCAAGCAGAACAAAATACCTATAAGAATAGGTGTTAATGCTGGAAGTTTAGAAAAATCAATATTAGAAAAATATAAAAGCCCAACCTCTGAGGCATTATTTGAAAGTGCTAAGCTAAATATAAAACTTTTAGAGGATCTAAATTTTGATAATTTTAAAATTAGTGTTAAAGCTTCTAATGTTTTTACAGCAGTAGAGTCATATAGAAAGTTATCTAATTTTTGTGATTATCCTCTTCATTTAGGTATTACTGAAGCAGGAAGTTATTTTAGTGGATCAATAAAATCTTCTATAGGTCTTGGATTGCTTCTTTATGATGGTATTGGCGATACAGTGAGAGTTTCACTTTCAGACCATCCAACTCAAGAGGTCAAAGTAGGGTTTGAAATGTTAAAATCACTAAATTTAAGAGATTATGGTGTAACAATAATATCTTGCCCATCTTGCGCAAGACAGCAATTTGATGTTATTGAGACAGTTAAAAATGTTGAGAAAAAACTTTCTCACATTAAAAAACCTATAACAGTTTCAATTATTGGATGTGTTGTTAATGGGCCAGGTGAAGCTACAATGACTAACATAGGCATAACAGGTGGTGGTAATAACACACATATGGTATACGTCGATGGAGAAAAAAGCCATAGAATACAAGACGAAGATTTAGTTGAGTACTTAGTTAAAACTATAGAAAATAAAGTTGATCAGATTCATCATTTAAAATGAAAAGAAATATTAGTTTAGTAAAAGGCACACATGATATTCATGGAGCTGAAATGGAGAAGTTTGAATTTATTATTGAAAAATTTTATTCAATCTGTAGGAATTTCAATTTTAAATCTATACAAACTCCTATTTTGGAACAACAAGATTTATTCTCTAGGACCGTAGGCGAGCAAACCGATATTGTCTCTAAAGAGATGTATTCATTTTTAGATAAAGGAGAAGCGTATATTTGTTTAAGACCTGAGGCCACAAGTAGTCTAGCTAGGTTTGCTGCTTCAAACTATCAATCGGGCTTACTTAAATTAATTACTCACGGCCCAATGTTTAGAAGAGAAAGACCTCAAAAAGGTAGATATAGACAGTTTCATCAAATAAATATTGAGTCTATTGGTGAAAAAAGTCCTTATGTAGATTTTGAATTAATTCTAATTGCAAAGTTATTATTTGATGACCTTGGAATTAAAGAAAATAAACATAGGTTATTAATTAATTCTTTAGGGTCAAAAGAGGATCAAATCAAATATGCTTATGAATTAAAAAAATATTTAACTGAATTTAAAAAACAGTTATCAGAAATCTCACAATCTAGATTGGATAAAAATCCACTTAGAATTTTGGATAGTAAAGATCCAAAAGACTCTGAAATATTAGTAAATGCTCCAAAAATTAGTGAACACTTATCTGAAGAGAGTAAAAATTATTTCAATCAAGTTAAAAAACTTTTAAATGATAATAAAATTAAATTTTTTGAAGACCCAAAATTAGTTAGAGGATTAGATTATTATTCACATACGGCTTTTGAGTTTCAAACAAATGAAGATAAAAGACAAAATGCAATATTAGCTGGCGGTAGGTATGACAATTTAATTAGTATGATTTCTTCTAGAGATATACCAGGAGTTGGCTGGGCAGCTGGTATAGAAAGATTAATGGATTTGATATCTATAAAAGATGAAAAGTCAGAATTAGATAAAAAGATATTATTTGCTGTCCAAGATGAGTCTTATTTAAATAATAATAGAATTTTAAAACAAATTTACAGTTTAAGATATAATCATGAAGTTAGAGTTAGTAAAAATATAAAAAAACTTTTTAGTTATGCAGATAAAAACAATTTCAATTTTATTCTTCTTATTGGTGAAGAAGAGATCAAAAATAAAAAAATTATTTTAAAAGATTTAAAAAATAAAAATCAAAAATCTTTTGAAATTTCCAAATTCGAGCTTAAAAATGAAATTAGATAAACAAATCATTGATTTAAAAAACAAATTAAAGGCTATAAAGAAATACTTGAAAATGAAAGCGATGAAGAGCTCCGAAATTTAGCAAAACAAGAATTACCTTTGTATGAAAAAGATTTAGAAATTAAAAATAAAGAATTACTAATTGCTCTACTGCCTAAAGATGAGGCTGATGATAAAAATGTAATATTAGAAATAAGGGCTGGTACCGGAGGAGATGAGGCTGCATTATTTGCTGGAGATTTATATAGAATGTATGAGCGATATTCCTCATTAAAAAGTTGGAAGTTTCAGCCAATGGAGAAGAGCGAGACAGGATTGAAGGGTATAAAAGAAGCAATAATAGAAATTAAAGGAGATGGTGTATTTAAATTTTTAAAAAATGAATCTGGTGTCCACAGAGTTCAACGCATACCAGAAACTGAGTCTGGGGGAAGGATTCACACCTCGGCTGCAACTGTTGCTGTTTTGCCAGAAGCTGAGGACGTTGACTTAGAGATAAAAGATACTGATTTAAGAATAGACGTTTATAGATCAGGAGGGGCGGGAGGCCAATCGGTAAATACAACAGATAGTGCTGTAAGAATTACACATTTACCTACAAACATAGTAGTAACTCAACAAGACGAAAGATCTCAACATAAAAATAAAGCTAAAGCATTAAAAATTCTACGATCTAGATTATATGAAGTTGAAAGAATTAAGAAACAAGAAGAGGTTTCATCCAATAGAAAAAATCAAGTTGGTTCAGGAGATAGATCTGAAAGAATTAGAACATATAATTTTCCACAGGGCAGAGTATCAGATCATAGAATTAACTTAACGCTCTATAAATTAGACCAGTTTTTAACTGGCGAGGCATTAGATGAAATGATATCAGCTTTGTCAGCCAGTGAACAAGCCGAAAAATTAAGTCAACTTAATGCTAATTAATAATTATTTAAGTAAATTAGATATAAAAAAAATATTACTTAAAAATTTAAAATCAATTTCTGGATCTCAAGCTGAGCAAGAGTCCCAAATAATGATTTCTTATTCATCTAATACTAAAAAAAATTTAGATATAAATAATAGTGAAGTTGATCAAGAATTAATTAATAAGATCCTAAATGAAAGAGTAAAAGGAAAGCCATTAGCAAAAATAATCAACGAAAAAGGTTTTTGGAAAAAAATTTTCTATACAGATGATTACACTTTAGATCCAAGAGCTGACTCTGAAATATTAGTTGAACAAATATTAATTGATTGTAAAAAAAATAAAAATCAAAAACACTTGAAGTTGCTTGATTTGTGTTGTGGGACTGGGTGCCTCGGAATTTCTATCATAGATGAGCTAGATAATGCATATTGTGATTTTATTGATGTTTCCAAACATACTCTAACTGCTTGCAAAAAAAATATAATAAAATTTAAACTGCAACAAAAAACAAAAATATTCCACTCAAATTTATTTGAAAATTATCCAATAAATAGACTGAAATATATTGATTTTATTGTTTGTAACCCACCATATATACCAACAAGAAATTATTTAAATTTAAATAAGGAGACTTTACATGATCCAAGAATTTCACTTGATGGTGGAAAATTAGGCATGGATTATTACGTTAAAATTATTAATTTTTTAATTAGTGTAAAGTTTAAAGGGGTTGTTTATTTTGAAATTGATCCAATTATCACTAAAAAAATGTATAAATTACTATTAGAAAAAGGTGTAAAAATAGTTTATAAAAAAACTGATTATCTTAATTTAGACAGACTGATAAAGATAAAATTCCCTACTATTTAATTGATGGGCTTTTTTAGAGATAATCGATAAAAAATTAATGAAAAATTTTGTAAAAAGAAAGCCTTACGGCGGTCAAAGGAAAATAAACTCCTCTAGATCTGGTGTTGCTGACTCTCCATATCTACAAGCTAATGGAAATTCAAACGGATTTAAAAGAAACGGAAAAAATCCAAAAGATCAATATAACGACTATCTTAACAAAGCAAAAGATGCTAAGGGACAAGGTGACGACGTATTAGAGCAGTTTTACCTTCAACACGCTGAACACTATTTTAGACAAACAGATAATTCAAATAAAGGTTTTGTTGCTAGAAAAATTATTAGTAAAGACAAAACTGAAAATAACGATAGCGATTTCAACAAAGACAATAAGTCAGAACGTAACTCAACTTCTGATTTTGATGACTTAGCTAGTCAGTTAGCTTAATTTATTTTATTTTTATAAATATTAATTTCTTCATCTATTTTAGAAACCAATATTTGAAATTCATTTAGTTGTTGCTCGTTAAGCTTCCTTCCTGAAGGTAATTTAAGTGTAGCTGGGTTTATTTGTTTTCCATTAACAATAATTTCATAATGTAAATGAGGTCCAGTTGATTTTCCTGTTGAGCCTACATAACCAATAACATCACCTTGCTTAACTCTTACACCACTTGATATTCCTTTTTTATAACCATTAAGATGTGCGTAAGCTGTTTTATAAGTACTATCGTGACGAATTCTAATATATTTTCCATATCCTCCATTTCTACCTACGTACTCTACAATACCATTTCCAGCAGCAAAAATTGGAGTTCCTGTTGGAGCAGCAAAATCTACTCCTTTATGCATTTTATTATAACCGGAGATAGGATGTTTTCTCATACCATAACTGGAACTAAGCCTTGCACCATTTATTGGAGTTTTCATTAAGCTTTTTGTCATTCCTTTACCTTTTTCGTCAAAATATTCGCTGAATTCTCCATTGTCATAAAGATAGTATATTAATGGAGTGCCTCTTGATGAAAGCATTAAGTATTTTGGATCTTCGATTTGAATTGTCTTACCATCATTGTTTACCTTTTTGACAAACAGCATTTCAAAATTATCACCCTCATAAATATCTCTCTGAAAATCAACATCAAAACTGTAAATCCTGATAATTTCATTAATTACTATTTCAGATAACCCTTGATCTTTCATAGCTTTATATAAACTTGTTTTAATTTTCCCAGTCACAAAAATTTCTTTGGAACTCAACGGAATTTCATTAATTTCATAAATAAAATTATCATTTAGGTAAGATATGATTAATTCTTTAGTGTCAGAATATTTATAAATTAGGTCAAAAGTATTTAAACCATCAGCATCATATTTGCTGAATATTTTTACAGTATCCCCAATATATAATTTAGAAAAATCATAATATTCTTTTCCGTTGAGTATTACTAAGTCTATATCTCTACCTTTTAGACCTCCTTTTTTTAAAACTTTTGCAAAACTATCTCCCTTTGAAACTATGATTTCATCAAAATTATTATTTAATTTCTCATCTTTCTTATTTTCAATAGGTAAAGAGTCTTCTGGTGTTTTTATATTAACTTTATCTTCTTTTTTGGTTATCAAATATTGGATCGTCAAGACTTTCAATACTTATAACATCATAATATTTTTGAAATTTTTTTTTATCAAAATAGTTAATATCTACATCATCATAAATATAAGCATATTCATTGTTTATTTTTACGAAATCAGAATAGCTCATATAAAAGCAAAAAAAGCTGATTATAACTAATAAAGTTGTTAGTGATGCTTTTATTGTAAAACTAATTGTCCTTGTCATTTATTTCTTTATAAAGAAGTAAAATTAATCGATTGTTATCATAATGGAAAAATCTAAAAAAATACTAGTAAATATATTTCAAGAAACTACTAAAATTTTTTGGATTTTATTCAAAGTTATTTTGCCCGTTGTCATTATTATTAGAATCCTTGAGCTCATTGGAGTAATCCCTTTTTTAGCTAAATTCCTTGAGCCATTAACAAGTTTTATTGGCATTGATGGTTCATTAGGACTAGTTTGGATGGCTGCTATTTTAGTAAACATATATGCAGGCCTGGCTGCTTTTGCATCCCTTCAAGCAATATTCGATTACACAATAGCTGAAACTACAATTTTAGGATTAATTATACTCATAGCACATAGTTTACCAATTGAAGTAGCTATTGCAAAAAAATCAAGAATTTCATGGGTATTTAATTTAACTTTTAGATTTGTAAATGCTGTAATTGCAGGAAAAATATTAAATTTAATTTTTACTAATTATAATTTATTTAATGAACCTAATAATTCAATCTTACAAGTGCCAATTAAAGATGTTTCAAATTTAGAGTGGGCTATTTCACAACTTCAAAATTTTTTCCTAATTTTTTTAATAATATTTTTTATTATATCGACAATTAATATCCTCAAAACAATTGGCATATGGAAATTTATAATTAATACTTTGAAAATTCCTTTGTCCTATTTGGGTATGTCAGAGAAAGTAGCTAATATAATTTTAATAGGCTTAACATTAGGAATTTCATTTGGAGGGGGTTTTTTAATAGAAGAGTCTAGAAAAAATAATATTTCGAAAAAAGATATTTTACTGTCTTTGTCTTTTTTAAGTTTATGTCATAGCATAATAGAAGATACAATATTAATTTTGTTATTAGGTAGTCATATTTCTGGTATTTTATTTTTTAGATTTATTTATACCGTTATTGTAATTCTTATAATGAAAGTTTTATTAGAAACAAAAATGCAAAAATTTATACTGAGTAAAATTACATATGGATAATTATATTCAATTTCCTCGTTACTCAATTTATCTAATACCAAATAAATTATTTATTGATCAAGTTGAGAAATTACTTTTAAAAAACAATGTTAAATATGACAACCTTGAAATATCTCAGTATGGCCTTCATTATACTGTCAAAGCTCCTTTTTATTTAAGCCATCTTTATAATGAGGAGGAACTTATTAATTCATTTCAAGAGTATTTTTTATCTAATCAGAATAAATCTTATAAAGAAGTATTTAATGTTTTAGGCTTAAAGAAAATTAAAAATGTTTTTGCTCTAGAAATGAATTCTAATGAAAAATTTAATTTTTTGTGCAATGATATAATGAGGTATTTTGATTTATATAGAAAAACCCTCAATCAACAAGAAGTTCAAAAAGATATTAAGCGTTTCAGTAATTTAACTTCTTTAGAGATGGAATATTATTTAGTATGGGGATATCCTTATTTATTTGAGTTTAAAAATCATCATATCTCAGTATCAGATATCAAAAATGAGATAATATTTGATAACTCAATCAAATCTTTGAATTACTCTAATATCAGCTTAATGAGACAAGATAGCTTAAATAGTAAATTTATCTCTATATGTAAAAGTGATTAGTCTTAATGCTAAAATTATTTACACTACAGTAATAGTTAAATAATATATTTTGCTCATGGGAATTTACGTTAAAAAAAAGAAATTTAATATTTTAAACTTTTTTTTGATTTTTTTATTTGTAATTATAATTCTTACAACTCTATATTTTTTAAATATTTTTTCAGAAAAAAGTAATTTTGATTTATCAAACATTGCAAATACACAGTTTGAAGAAGGACCAAATCAAATTATTAAACCAGATTTTAGCTCTTATTTAAAAAAAGAAGATGTAAATTTTGATGAGTATTTTACCAAAAAGGAATTTGATCAAAATATAAAAAAATTTATAGAGGAAAATCCAGATTATATCTTAGGTGTTCTTAGAGAATATCAATTAGAGCAGAATAAATTAGAACAAGAAAAAACTAATCAAAAAAATATCTCAAGTATAAAAAATTTAAATCTTGCATATCATCCTATGTACTTGGGCGACTCAAATTCCGCAATAGTTATTTATGAATTTGTTGATTATAATTGTGGTTATTGTCAAAAATTCCATCAAGAATTAATAAATGTAATGAAAGATAATTCATTAAAACTTGTTATTATACAGATGCCAATTTTAGGGAATTTTTCAGAGGAATTGACTAAGTTGGCATTAGCTTCCTCCTTGCAAGGTCAATTTAAGGTTGTCCATAATTATTTATATTCTACTGAGAGAAAATCAAAAATGGAGGATATTTTGGCCGACTTATTTCTAAGGGGTGTTGATCTTGACATACTAAAGAATGATTTGGACTCGCAAGAGGTATCAGACTTTCTATCTATTCATAGAAGTTACGCTGATGAATTTAAATTTACTGGAACACCTGCAACTATAATTGGAAATCAAATAATTCCAGGCTTTATCGATGCAGATAAAATTACTGAGATTTTGGAAAAAGAATTTTCCTGAGCTCAATGAAAATCAGTAATTTTTCAAAGATTTCTTCAAATATTTTTGGATCTCGTGTAACCGGATTTATTAGAGACATACTTTTTGCAAATTATTTAGGTGCCAATTTGATGTCAGATGCATTCCTTTTTGCTTATAGATTACCAAATTTATTTAGAAGAATTTTTGCTGAGGGCTCAATGAATAGTGTATTTATTCCTTTGTATGTAAACCAAGAAAAAATGAATTCAAAATCAGCAAATGATTTTATATGGATAGTTTTCAACTTTTTTTTTGTAATTACTTTATTTTTATCTTTTTTAATATTTTTTTTTACTGAGCAAGTCATATCAATTTTAGCACCAGGATTTTTATTAAATAAAAGCCAATTTTTATTAGCAAATCAGTTATTGATTATAACTTTCCCTTTTTTGATATTTGTGACTCTGTCATCAGTATTGAGCTCAGTTTTGAATGTTAAAGGAAAATTTTTTTTACCTTCCTTCTTATCAGTAATTCTTAACATTTTCATGATTGTAACTTTGGTGTCATTCAAGTCTAACTCTCATTTTGCACTCGCTTGGTCAATGATAATAGCTGGTTTCACTCAATTGATCCTTTTATTTATCAATTTAGGTACAATAAAAATATTTTGGGGTATAGGATTAAAGAGTATAAAAGTCTTGTCTAGAGAGCTTAAAAAATTCTTTGGAAGATTTCTCTATTCTTTACTGGGTTCTGGTATTGTTCAATTAAATATTTTTATCTCAATGTTATTTGCTTCTTTAGTGGGTGGGGGAGCTATAAGCCAAATTTACTACGCTGATAGAATTATCGACTTACCATTTGCTCTTATTGCAGTTGCTATGTCTTTTACACTTTTACCTTATTTGAGCAAAAATATCTCTGATGAGAGTAAAAATTCTAAAGCTTTCAACGAAACAGTAATATTTTGTTTTCTTTTTGCTATCCCAAGCGCATTTGGTATTTTTATTCTGAGTGAAGATATTATAAGAGCATTATTTGGTAGGGGTGAATTTAATAATGAGGATGTGCTAATTACATCTCAGATTTTACTTGTCTACTCTTTTTCATTGCCAGGATATATGCTCGCTCGAATTTTTAATCAAGTCTTTTACTCTTATGAAAAAGTTGAGTATCCCGTCAAAGCAGCTGTCCCAACATTTATATGTAATTTTATTTTATGTTTTCTTCTTTATAGGCCTTTGGGTGTTATGGGTTTAGCAATATCAGGTGCTGTGAGTATATGGTTAAATTTATTTATTCAAATTTTTTACTTAAGAAAAAACTTTAGAAGTTTTTATGAAAAATTATTAATTTTTGATTTTAAAAAACTATTAAAGATTTTATTTAGTGCAATTATTATGGTGATTTCAATATTAATATTTAAAAAAATTCTGGATTTGAACATTTATGTAGATTTATTCATTCAAATACTCATTGGTTTGATAATATATTTTTTGATTTTATATTGGCTTAAATTAAACGAAATAAAACTAGTATTTCAATTAAATAAATTTAATTAGGAATTTTATTTACTAATTTTTAATTTAATTTAAAAGTATGTATCCCTATTTTATGGGCGTGTAGCTCAGTTGGTTAGAGTACTTGCTCGACACGCAAGGGGTCACAGGTTCGAATCCTGTCACGCCCACCATTTACTTTTTAACTTGATGATGTATGATTAATTTGAATGAAAAAATATTTATTAAGCTTAATAATTTTTGTCCTTTCATCAAACATAACAATTAGTGCAAATAGTTATTCTATCTTTGGAGGCACCTATGATTACGATGATGACAATACAACGAATTTATTTGGTCTAAATTATCATATATCTAATAGTGAAATAGATTTGATTAATATTTTAACCATAAACCCAGTTATTGGTGGTTTCATTACAGCTGAGAGCGCAACTATGTTTTATGGCGGGTTTGAAACAAATATTGGAGCAGACTCAATTTATTTGAACCTCTCTTCTTCAGCTGGTATTTACAGTAATGGGGACGGTAAAGACTTAGGAAATGCAATCCAATTTAAATCTGAGGTAAATTTATTTTTTAGCATATCTAAAG
>LULQ01000686.1_pt1 | contig 17913 bp, 15 predicted proteins | sample 728091 | NCBI WGS metagenome assembly LULQ01 (sample SAMN03860285, study PRJNA289734) | marine metagenome | biome: seawater column; feature: ocean; material: water; isolation source: Red Sea water column Station 149 - depth 10m | place: Saudi Arabia: Red Sea | collected 2011-10-15 | depth 10 m
CCGGCGAGGGCTCCTTCGACGTCTACACGCAGTGGATCGAGACCGAGTTCGACAACCAGATCCAGCCCTACTCCGGTGACGCCGCCGAGGCCGAGGAGGCCGGCGAGCGCCAGACCGTGGTGGTCGAGGTCGGCGGCAAGCGCCTCGAGGTCGTCATCCCCGCCGGGCTCGGCGGTCTGGCGGCCGGTCCGGCCGCCGGTGCCAAGAAGCCCAAGCGTGCCGCGGGCAAGAAGGCCGGCGCCGCCGCCTCCGGTGACGCCGTCACCTCGCCGATGCAGGGCACCGTGGTCAAGGTCGTCGCCGAGGAGGGCGCCACCGTCGCCGAGGGCGACACCGTGGTGGTCATCGAGGCCATGAAGATGGAGCAGCCCCTCAAGGCGCACAAGGCCGGCACCGTGACCGGCCTGACCGCCGAGGTCGGCGCCACCGTCACCAACGGCCAGGTCATCTGCGAGCTCAAGGACTGACAGCAGACCGTAGGTTGGGGGGCGTGACGTCGTTGCGCCCCCCGGCCCACCGGGTGCACCCCCGGGCCCGTCTGATGTGGCAGCTGGCCGCGGGCACCGAAGTGCTCGTCCTGGCCGTCGCCCTCGTCGCCACCGGCGTCGTGGCCGACCTCTACGACCTGCGCTGGTGGATGCCGGTCCTGCTGGCGACGTACGCCGTCGTGCGCGGCGTCGTCGTGCCGACCTGGCGCTTCCGGGTGCACCGGTGGGAGGTCACGCCGCAGGCGGCCTACACCCAGACCGGCTGGGGGGCCCGCGAGCGGCGCCTGGCCCCGATGAGCCGCATCCAGACCGTCGACTGGGACCAGGGGCCGCTGGAGCGGCTGCTGGGCCTGGCCAACGTCACCATCACCACCGCGTCGGCCGCCGGCGCGCTGAGCATCGGCGGGCTCGACCAGGCCACCGCCGAGTCCCTGGTCGCGGAGCTGACCGCCAAGGCCGAGGCCGCCGGCGGGGACGCCACGTGAGCGACTGGCAGCGCCTGGACCCGCGGATGCTGGTCGTCGAGCCGGTCTCCGAGCTGCGCCGCTTCCTGCCGGTCCTCCTCGGCGCGCTGCTGGCCGGCGGCTTCGCGCGCGGTGGCGGCTTGGGCTGGGAGCTGCTGGCCGTGGCCGTCCCGGTCGCGATCGGCGTCGCGCGCTACCTGACCACCCGCTACCGCATCCTCGACGGCCGCGTGGAGCTGCGCCGCGTCCTGCTGCAGCGCACGCTGCGCACCGCCCAGCTCGACCGGGTCCGCACCGTCGACGTGACCGCGAGCCTCGTGCACCGGGTCCTCGGCCTGGCCACGGTGCGCATCGGCACCGGGGCGGGCGCCGAGCAGGACCTCGAGCTCGACGGGCTGCGCGCCCCGCAGGCCCAGGAGCTGCGGGAGGCACTGCTGGCGCGCGTCGCGCACGAGGCCCACGCGCCCGACGGCGCCGAGGCGGCCGCCCCCCGGGCGGCCCCGACCGAGCGGCCGGTGCTGCGGCTGGACCCCGGCTGGGCGCGCTACGCCCCGTTCACGAGTGCCGGCGTGGTCGCCGCCGCGGCGCTGCTCGGTGTCGCCTCCCAGGCGCTGCCAGACCCCACTGGGACCTCACCCTCACCCGCACCCCCACGCAGTGGCGGCTGACCCGCGGCCTCCTCACGACCCGTGAGACCTCCGTCGAGGACGCCCGCCTGGCGGGAGTCGTCGTGCGTGAGCCGCTCGGGCTGCGGCTGGCCGGCGCCGCCGAGCTGGGGGCGGTCGTCACCGGCCTGGGCCAGGGCGAGAAGGGCACGCTGACGCTGGTCCCTCCCGCCCCGCGGGCAGTGGTCGACGGCGTCGCCGGGGCCGTCCTGGGCGACGACCGACCGACCGACGCCCCGCTCACGGCCCCGCTGCGGACCCACGGGCCCGCCGCCGTACGCCGGAGACGACTGCGTGCGCTGGCGCCGGCCGTGGTCCTCGTGGCGCTGGCGGCCGCGTCGGTGGTCGCGGACCTGCTGACGCCGTGGTCGCTCGCGCTGACCCTGCTCGTGCTGCCGGCCGCCATCGCCCTCGGGGAGGACCGCGCCCGGTCGTTGGGGCACCTCGCGAGCGAGGGCTTCCTGGTCTCGCGCTCGGGCAGCCTGGCCCGGCACCGGGAGGTGCTGGGCGCCGAGCACGTCATCGGCTGGACCGTGCGCGACACCTGGTTCCAGCGCCGGTCGGGACTGGTGACCCTGGAGGCCACGACGGCCGGTGGCAGCCAACGGGTGCAGGTGCTCGACGTGCCGGAGCACGACGGCCTGGTGCTCGCGGCGGCCCTCACCCCGGACCTCCTGGCCGAGGTCGGATATCGGACGCCGCCGTCGCAGTGACGCCGGTCACCGAGACAGACGGTCCCCATCCGGCGCCCCCGTCGGTAGGTTCCCGACATGTTCTCCAAGGTGCTGGTGGCCAACCGGGGCGAGATCGCGGTCCGCGCGTTCCGCGCCGCCTACGAGCTCGGGGCGCGCACGGTCGCGGTGTTCCCGCACGAGGACCGCTGGTCCGAGCACCGGCTGAAGGCCGACGAGGCCTACGAGATCGGTGAGCGCGGCCACCCGGTCCGCGCCTACCTCGACCCCGAGGGCATCGTCGAGGTCGCGGTCCGCGCCGGTGCGGACGCGGTCTACCCGGGCTACGGCTTCCTGTCGGAGAACCCGGCGCTGGCCGAGGCGTGCGCGGCCGCGGGCATCACCTTCATCGGTCCCGGCTCGGAGGTCCTCGAGCTCACCGGCAACAAGGCACGCGCCATCGCGGCCGCCAAGGCCGCCGGTGTCCCGACGCTGAAGAGCGTGGAGCCCGGCACCGACGTCGACGCCCTGGTCGCGGCTGCGGAGGCCAGCGACATCCCCTACCCGCTCTTCGTGAAGGCCGTGGCCGGCGGCGGCGGGCGCGGCATGCGCCGCGTCGACTCCCCCGGCGCCCTGCGCGAGGCCGTCGAGACCTGCATGCGCGAGGCCGACGCCGCCTTCGGCGACCCGACGGTCTTCATCGAGCAGGCCGTGGTCGACCCGCGCCACATCGAGGTGCAGATCCTCTCCGACGGCACCGGTCCCGACGGCGTCATCCACCTCTTCGAGCGCGACTGCTCGGTGCAGCGCCGGCACCAGAAGGTCGTCGAGATCGCGCCCGCGCCCAACCTCGACCCCGAGCTGCGCGACCGGATCTGCGCCGACGCCGTCCGCTTCGCCCGCGAGATCGGCTACAAGAACGCCGGCACCGTGGAGTTCCTCCTCGACCCCGACGGCCACTACGTCTTCATCGAGATGAACCCCCGCATCCAGGTCGAGCACACCGTCACCGAGGAGGTGACCGACGTCGACCTGGTGCAGTCCCAGATGCGGATCGCCGCGGGCGAGACGCTCGCCGACCTCGGCCTCTCCCAGGACACCGTGCGGCTGCGCGGCGCCGCCCTGCAGTGCCGCATCACCACCGAGGACCCGGCCAACAACTTCCGCCCAGACACCGGCGTCATCACGACCTACCGCTCCCCCGGCGGCGGTGGCGTGCGCCTGGACGGCGGCACGGTCTACACCGGCGCCGAGGTCTCCGCGCACTTCGACTCGATGCTGGCCAAGCTGACCTGTCGCGGCCGCACCTTCGAGCAGGCCGTCGACAAGGCCCGCCGTGCGCTCGCGGAGTTCCGCATCCGCGGTGTCTCCACGAACATCCCCTTCGTCCAGGCGGTGCTCGACGACCCCGACTTCGCCGCCGGACGCGTCACCACCGCCTTCATCGAGACCCACCCCGAGCTGCTGCAGGCCCGCGGCAGCGGCGACCGCGGCACCAAGTTGCTGACCTACCTGGCCGAGGTGACGGTCAACCAGCCGCACGGCGCGGCCCCCGTCGAGCTGGACCCGACGACCAAGCTCCCGGCCATCGCCCTCGCCGCCGCCCCGCCGGCCGGCCCCCGCCAGCTGCTGCGCGAGGTCGGCCCCGAGGAGTTCGCCCGGCGCCTGCGCGCCCAGGACCGGGTCGCGGTGACCGACACGACCTTCCGCGACGCGCACCAGTCGCTCCTCGCCACCCGGGTCCGCACGGCCGACCTGCTGGCCGTCGCGCCGCACGTCGCGCGCACCACCCCGGAGCTGTGGAGCCTGGAGTGCTGGGGCGGGGCGACGTACGACGTCGCGCTGCGCTTCCTGGCCGAGGACCCGTGGGAGCGGCTGGCCGCTCTGCGCGAGGCCGTGCCCAACGTGTGCCTGCAGATGCTGCTGCGCGGTCGCAACACCGTCGGCTACACGCCCTACCCCACCGCGGTCACCGACGCGTTCGTGCAGGAGGCGGTCGACACCGGCCTCGACGTCTTCCGGATCTTCGACGCCCTCAACGACGTCGAGCAGATGCGCCCGGCCATCGAGGCGGTCCGCTCCACCGGCAGCGCGCTGGCCGAGGTCGCGCTCTGCTACACCGGCGACCTCTCCGACCCCGGCGAGAGCCTCTACACCCTCGACTACTACCTGCGCCTGGCCGAGCGGATCGTCGACGCCGGCGCGCACGTGCTGGCGATCAAGGACATGGCCGGCCTGCTCCGCGCCCCCGCGGCCCGACGCCTCGTCACCGCGCTGCGCGAGCGCTTCGACCTGCCGGTGCACCTGCACACCCACGACACCACCGGCGGCCAGCTCGCCACCCTGACCGCGGCGATCGAGGCCGGGGTCGACGCCGTGGACGCCGCGACCTCCTCGATGGCCGGCACGACCAGCCAACCACCGCTCTCGGCGCTGGTCGCGGCCACCGACCACTCCGAGCGCGAGACCGGGCTGTCGCTCGCGGCGGTCAACGCGCTGGAGCCCTACTGGGAGGCCGTGCGCCGGGTCTACGCGCCCTTCGAGTCCGGGCTCACCGCCCCGACCGGTCGCGTCTACCGGCACGAGATCCCCGGTGGGCAGCTCTCCAACCTGCGCCAGCAGGCGATCGCCCTCGGCCTCGGCGAGCGCTTCGAGCAGGTCGAGGACATGTACGCCGCCGCCAACGACATCCTCGGCAACGTCCCGAAGGTGACCCCGAGCTCGAAGGTGATCGGCGACCTGGCGCTGGCGCTGGTCGGTCTGGGCGCCGACCCGGCCGAGTTCGCCGAGGACCCCAGCCGCTTCGACCTGCCCGACTCCGTCATCGGGTTCCTCAACGGCGAGCTCGGCGACCCGCCGGGCGGCTGGCCCGAGCCGTTCCGCAGCAAGGCGCTGGCCGGCCGCACCTGGAAGCAGCCCGCGGCCGAGCTCACCGCGGAGCAGTCGGCGGGCCTGGAGAGTGCCCGGCGGCGGACCTTGAACGAGCTGCTGTTCCCCGGCCCGACGCGGTCCTTCGCGGAGTCCCGCGAGACCTACGGCGACACCTCGGTGCTGTCCACGCTGGACTACCTCTACGGGCTGCGCAGCGGCGTCGAGCACGAGGTGACCCTGCAGGAGGGCAAGACCCTCATCCTGGGCCTGCAGTCGATCAGCGAGCCCGACGAGCGCGGCTTCCGCACCGTGATGGCCACCGTCAACGGCCAGATCCGCCCGGTCGCGGTCCGCGACACGAGCGTCTCGGCCGAGGTGGCGGCCGCGGAGAAGGCCGACCCGGGCACGCCCGGTCACGTGGCCGCGCCGTTCCAGGGCGTCGTGTCGGTCGTCGTCGAGGCCGGTCAGCAGGTCGAGGCCGGCGAGACCGTGGCGACGATCGAGGCGATGAAGATGGAGGCCGCGATCACCGCGCCGATGGCCGGCACCGTGCAGCGGGTGGCCCTCTCGGGCACCCAGGCGGTCGACGGCGGCGACCTCGTGGTGGTGCTCAGCCCCGCGTGAGGCCGCTCAGGTCGGCGTGACGATCACGTCGACCGCACTGAGCTCCACCGACGACGTGCACGCGTAGGCGTGCGGCACGTCGGCGGGCCAGTGCACGTGCGTGCCGGGGACCAGGTCGACCACCTGCTCCTCCCCGGCCGCCCCGTAGCTCAGCCGCCCCTCCCCCGACAGCACCACGAGCTGCTCGACCGCGCCGGCGGCGTGGGCGGGCGAGGAGCGCTCGGCCCCGGGTCGCACGCGGACGAGGTAGACCTCCGTGGTGCGGTCGGGCTCGGTCAGCAGGTGCAGGCGGACCGCGGTGAGGGCGTCGTCGCTCAGCGCGTCGGAGGCGCCCGCCTCCGCCACGAGGGCGACCAGCGGGACACCGAGCGGGCCGGCGACGGCGTACACGGTGTCGAGGGTGGGGTTGCGGCGCCCGCCCTCGAGCTCGGAGAGGGTGGCCTTCCCGATGCCGGCGGCGGCCGCGAGCGCGCTGAGCGACATGCCCCGCTCCTCGCGCAGCGCGCGGATGCGGGCTCCCGTGGACGCGCCTGGTCCGGCCACGCCGGCCTCCCCTACAGTCTGTTCCGTAAACGGAACGGTACTACCTCGCAGGAGCCACCATGCACGAACAGGGGACCCCGGTCAGCGCGGGGGTGGTCGCGGCCGTCGTCGGGTTCTCCTCCTCCTTCGTCGTCGTGCTCGCCGGGCTGACCGCCGTCGGCGCCACCCCGGACCAGGCGGCGTCTGGCCTGCTGGCGCTCTGCGTCGCCCAGGCCCTGGGGATGCTCTGGCTCGCGCTGCGGCACCGCACCCCGGTCTCGCTGGCCTGGTCCACCCCGGGCGCGGCGCTCCTGGTGACCACCGGCGCCGTCCAGGGCGGCGCTGGTCGTGGTGGTCGTGACCGCCGGGGACGCGGTGGCCGCCGGGGACCTGCTGCCCACGCTCGCTCTCACCGCGCCGACGTGGTCGTGGCAGGCGATGGTCGGGGTCACGCTGCCGTTGTACGTCGTCACCATGGCCTCCCAGAACGTCCCCGGCGTCGCGGTGATGGGCAGCTTCGGCTACCGCGTCCCGTAGCGGGAGTCGATGGGCGTCACCGGGCTCGGGACGCTGCTCGTCGCCCCGCTGGGCGGGCACGCGGTCAACCTGGCCGCGATCACCGCCGCGCTGACCGCGGGGCCGGCCGCCGGCCCCGACCGGGACCAGCGCTGGCGCGCCTCGGTCTCCGCGGCGCTCACCTACCTCGTGCTCGCCGCGGGCGCGGGCGCGCTGACGGCACTCGTGGCCGCGGCCCCGGACGGGGTCGTGCAATCGGCTGCCGGGCTGGCGCTGCTCGGCACGCTGGCGGCCTCCCTCTCCGACGCGCTCGCCGACCCGGCGGACCGGCTGGCCGCCATCGGCTGCCTGGTGGTCGCCGCCTCGGGCGTGAGCATCCTCGGCGTCGGCGCCGCGTTCTGGGCGCTGGTGGTGGGGCTGGTGCTGCGGCGGGTCAGCCCGTCCGCACCGTCACCCACGTCGAGCGCAGTCCCAGCCCGAAGCGGAACGCATCGCCGCTGAGCGTCACCTTGCCCTGCGAGCCCGTCAGCCGGATCGAGCGCACCCGGCCACCCCACTGGCCGTTGCCGTCGCGGGAGAGCACCTCGACCTTGCGCAGGTCGCCGAGGGCCGGCCACTGCGACTCGATCCGGTCGTCGGTCACGGTCACCGACCAGCCGTGGACCGGGTTGCCGTCGTGGCCGTCGTAGGGATCCTCCTGCGCGACGAGGTAGTCCCGCGAGCCGGCGGAGGTCCACCCCCCGCTGCTGGCGGAGAACTGCGTGAAGGCGGGCTGGCCGTCGACGACGCGGGCCTGGCCCTTGGTCTCGCGGATGGCGGCGTCGGAGGCGGGGTGCTCGGCGGAGGCACCGCCGTAGACCTGGCAGGAGGTCGTGTCGCAGACCTGGTAGTGACCGGCGCGCGGGTGGGCCCGCTCGTACGCCGCGTAGGTGCGCGCGGCCACCGCCTGGGCCTGGACCGCCGCGGGGCTCCAGGAGGCGGGCATCTCCAGGGGGACGACGCCGCGGAGGTAGTCCTCCAGCCGGAGCCGGTTGACGGTGTCGCGGGCCTGGCTGCCCTGCGAGGGTGCGGCGGCGCGGAGCTTGCCGCGGTAGGCCCGCTCGGTGCCGCCGGGGAGGACGAGGGTGATCGGCTTGTTCTTGGCGTAGAACTCCCCCTCGCCCTGCAGGACGAGGAGCTTGCGCCAACCGCCGGAGTCCTTGGCGCCCCGGGGCAGGTAGGCCACCTTCGCCCGACCCTTGCGGTCCTGGCGGACCCGCCAGGCCTGCACGTCCACCCCGTCGGGCTGCTCGGGCAGCACCGTGTGCTCGCCCGTCCCGAGGTCGGTCATGCGCAGCGTGCGCCGGGGTCGCACCACCAGGTCGTCGCTCGTGTCGGCGCTGACCAGCACGCTGATCCGACCCGCGGCGCGCCCGGCGTCGGTGCCCGGGTAGTAGAAGGACAGGATCTCGGCGGCGCTCAGGCCCTCGCGGGCCGCACCCTCCGCGCCGTGCTGCGACATGCCGTGGCCGTGGCCGTAGCCGCGGCCCTGGATGCGCAGCGTCGGCTCGCCCTGGACGTCCCACCGGTCGGAGGCCGCCGAGGCGGGCGCGGGGACCGCGACCAGGGCCGTGGCGACCGCCAGGACGAGGGCGCGGACGAGCATCGGTGGACTCCTGTGACGGCTGGTGCGGAGGGGGGCGAGGAGGCCGGTGTGACCACACCAGCACCCCATCGCACCATGCGTCACACGGAGCGGCAATGGCCTCGCGCGAACTACAGATCTGTAGTTCAGGGCACCTCGCGCAGCAGGGTGCTGGGCAGGCCCAGCCGGATGCGGAAGGTGTCGCCGCTGACGGTGCTGGAGCCCTCGCTGCCGGTCACCGTCACCCGCACGACCCGACCGCCGAAGGCCCCTCGCCCGTCGCGCTCGACGACCTCGATGCTCTCGTAGTCACCGACGGTGTCGAAGGCCGTCTCGAGGTCCGACACCGAGATCGTCCGGCTCCAGGTGAAGGGGTCCCACGGGTCCTCGCGCGCAGGCAGGTAGTCGAAGGGCCCGGCGACGCTGTAGCCGCCGTTGCTCGCGGAGAACTGCGCGAAGATCGGCTCGCCGCCCGTGACGAGCACCTTCTTCCGGGTCGCGCGGATGGCGTCGTCGGAGGCGGGGTGCTCCGCGGAGGCGCCGCCGTAGACCTGGCACCGGTCGGTGTCGCAGATCTCGTAGTGCGACGCCAGCGGCTCCCCCCGCTCGAAGGCCGCATAGGTGCGGGCCGCGACCGCCTGGGCGCGCACCGCGTCGGGGTCCCACAGCGCCGGGACCTCACGCGGCACCACGCCGCGCAGGTAGTCCTCCAGGGAGACCCGGTTGACGGTATCCCGGTCGGTGCCGGAGTCGTCGGCCGAGGCCGAGCGCAGCCGTCCCCGGTAGTCGGTGCGGCCCTCGGGGGTCACCAGGGTGATCGGCCCCCTGCCGGAGAACTCCGCGTCCCCGCCGAACCGCTTGCTGGTGCGCCAGCCCCCGCCGCCGCGGCGCGCCTGCAGCACGCTGCGGCCCCGGCCGTCGGCGCGGACCCGCCACTGCTTCGCGCGACGGTCCAGCCGCTGGAGGGACCAGCGCTTCGTCGTACCGACCTTGGTGAGGGTGAGCCCGGAGCGGGCCAGCACCCGGGTGTCCCCGTCGTCGTCGGCGGAGACCAGGACGTCGACCGCACCGCCGACCTTCCCCAGCCGTGCGCCCGGGTAGTAGGTGCGGACGATCTCCTTCCACCCCACGCCCTGGCCGGCGGCGCGCTGGGCGCCGTACTGCGAGAGGCCGATGCCGTGCCCGAAACCGCGACCCTCGAGCTCCAGGGGGTCGGCCGCAGCGGCAGGCGCGGTCGGGGCCAGGAGCCCGAGGGTCAGCGTGACGGTGAAGGCGAGGGTCCGAGTTCCCATGCCCCTATGACATCACCCGCCATAGGTTGGTTGCGACTGAGCGTTGAAGGTGCCCATCGTGACCTTCTTGGCCGCGTTCACGATCGGGTCGTCGATCGAGAAGACCTCCAGGCCGCGCGTGATGTCGCTGGAGTAGATGTAGCCGTTGTACCAGTAGACCGACCAGGCGCCGCCGAGCTCGAGGCTCGTCGTCGAGATGGGGCCGCGGTCCCAGTAGGCGAACTCGGTCGGGTTCGCGGAGTCGGTGAAGTCGAAGACCGAGAAGCCGCCCTGGTACCACGCCTGGACCATGATGTCCTTGTCCTTGACCGGGATCAGCGAGCCGTTGTGTGCCACGCAGTTCTCGGTGAGGGCCTGGATGCGCGAGATCTTGTAGTAGCTCTGGAACTCCAGCTGCCCGTCGACGATGTCGTAGATCCCGTTCGCACCCTTGGTGGGGCCGAAGCCGGGGTGGCAGGTCGGCAGCGAGCCGCCGCCGAGCTCGTCGGTGAACAGCACCTTGGTGCCGGCGTTGTTGAAGGTGGCGGAGTGCCAGAAGGCGAAGTTCAGGTCGTCGGTCACGACCTCGGTCACCTTCGGCTTCTTGCGCTTGCTGATGTCGAGCAGGATGCCGTCGCCCATGCACGCGCCGGCCGCGATGTCCTTGCTGGGGTAGGCGGTGATGTCGTGGCAGCCGCTGGTCGAGCTCGAGGTCAGCAGCGGGATCGGACCGCCCGGGTTGCCGCCGTCGGGGAAGAGGACCGGGGTGGCCGCGAGCTTCGCGCGCGCCGGCTTCTTCACCGGGATCTTCACGACCGAGATCTTGTCGTGCGGCGGCTGGCAGTCGGGGTAGTCCGCGCTCGGCGAGTACGACGACACGTAGACGAACAGGGACTTGCCGTTCTTCGTCGGGGCCAGCGTGTGGGTGTGGGAGCCGCAGTCGGTCTCCACGGCCGCGACGTACTTGGGCTTGCGGGGGTTGGAGACGTCGAAGACCCGCAGGCCCTCCCAGGCCGACTTCTCGGTCGCCGACAGAGCGGTGCTCGAGCACGAGTCGTCGCTACGGCTGGCGTCCACGCTCATCACCAGGATGTTCTTGTGGACCGACAGGTCGCCCTGCCCGCCGGGGCAGAACACCTGCGCGACACGCTTGGGCTTGGTCGGCTTCTTGATGTCGAAGACCTGGAAGCCGCTGTAGTTGCCGTCGTAGAGCCAGCGGCCCCTGAACGCCATGTCGGTGCCGTAGGCACCCTCCTCGGCGAAGCTGCCCTCCAGCGGGAGGTGCGCGACCAGCTCGACGTTGTCGGACTTGTCGACCTCGTCCTCGCTGGTCAGCGGCAGCGGCTCCTGCGCCAGGGCGTCGGCGAGGCCCGACCCCGGGGTCGGCCTCGGCGGAGACGTTGACCGCCGTCATGCCGAGGCCCGCCGCGAGGGTCACGGCCAGGCCGGCGAAGGAGAGTCGGGCGCGCGTGGAGGGGAGGGAGCGGTGGCTCATGGCCGTGCAACCGTCGAACCGGGCCGGAGGTTACGGGTCGGACGCGAACGTCGCGTGGTGCAATGGAAACGTCATGCGCCTGTCATCCACGCCACGCCGTCTGGCGTCCGCCTTCTTCGCCGGGTCCGTGCTCCTCGCGCTGCCCGCGTGCACCGGGTCCGAGCCCTCGGCCGCACCCGACCCGGCGGCGAGCCCGACCTCGCAGGTCCGCGAGCTGGTGCCGGGGGCACCCGGGGAGCCGGTCGCCACCGCGTCCGGGCCGATCGACGTCGAGGTCCCGGGCTGGAGCCACGCCGACCTGGCCTTCGTGCAGATGATGATCCCGCACCACCGTCAGGCGCTGGAGATGGCGGCGCTGGCCCCCGAGCGGGCCTCGTCGGCCGAGGTGCGGAGTGGGACCACGCCGCCCACGGCCACGCCGGGATGGCCGGGCTGCTGACGCCGGAGGAGATGGCCGCGCTCATCCGGGCGGAGGGCACGGAGTTCGACCGGCTCTTCCTTGAGGGGATGATCCGCCACCACGACGGGGCCGTGCAGATGGCGACCGAGGGGATGCCGGAGTCGACGAACGCGCGCGTCCTGGAGCTGATGGAGGAGGTCGCGACCGGCCAGCTCGCCGAGATCGCCCGCATGGAGCGGCTGCTCGACCAGCTGGGCTAGGGCATCACGGCGAGGGCCGGTCCATCACCGCGGTGTCGGTGTCGATGAGCGACGGCGGCCCGACCGCGATCGCCTCCTCGGCGTCGGGCACCGAGGATCGAGCGTCCGCGAGCACGTCGGCCGGGACGCGCTCCTCCAGCCACCGTCGGGCGTACGTCGCGGCCGGGTGGATGGCCACGGTGGCCAGCACGATGATGCCGGCGATCACCATCCATCCCCACGCGCTCCACGTGATCGCGAGGAAGGTGTACGCCGCCGGCGCCCAGACCCGCCCCAGGGTGCCGCTGAACTCGGCCGCGCCCTGGTACCTGCCTCGCTGCCGCGGGTCCATCAGATCGGCCTCGAAGGTCCAGCTCGCCGCCGACAGCTTCAGCTCGGCGCCGGTCAGGGTCACGTGCCCGAGCCAGATCAGCAGGATCGTCACCCAGCCGACCGTCTCGTGCGTCGCCATCGTGATGACGCAGGACACCACGATGAAGACGGACGACAGTCGCATCGCCCTCAGCGCCGTCGGCACGTCGGCCACTCCGCGTGCCGCGGCCATCGGCAGCACGATGCACATGACGGTGTTCGTGGCCAGCAGCAGCGCCACCAGCCATCGCGGGGCATCGGTCTCGCTGACCACCCACAGCGGGATCACCATGTGCAGCAGGACCTGGTTGGTCCAGGAGACGCCGAGCAGGAAGGTGGTGGCCATCCAGCCCGGGTTGCGCAGCGGACCGGGCCCGGGGACCTTGGCCTTGCGCTCCTCGGGGGTCTTGGAGTCGTGGGAGGCGTCGGGCAGCCGGGTGATCGCGGCGGCGTTGACGAGGAAGACCGACGCGGTGAACCACGGCAGCCCCTGCAGGAGCAGGTCGCCCGGCACCGCGAGGGCGAGCAGACCCACCGCGGCGCCGATGGTGAAGCCGGCGTTGAGCGCGGAGTACATGTAGGCACGCGACTGCACCCGCTCGCCCGGGGGGAGCACGTCGATCGTGTAGGCCCCGTGCGCCGCGCCCCCGAGCACACCGATGACCTCCATCGCGACCGCCATCGCGACGTAGGTCGAGAAGCCCTCGATGAAGGGCCACAGCGCGAACATCGACGCCTGTCCCACGGCGCTGACCGCCCACATCCGGCGCGGTCCGAACCGGTCCACGAGCTTGCCCATCGGCAGCGCGGCCAGGAACGCCGCGACCCCCGCGATGGTCAGCCCCAGCCCCACCTCAACCGGTCGCAGTCCGACGACGACGGTGAAGAACACCGCCGAGCCGGCGAGGAACGCGCCGTCGCCGAGGGCGAAGAGGAGCGACTGTCGAGCCAGCCTCCCGGCCAGTGGCGAGGGCGGGCGGGCGTGGCGGAGCAGAGCGGTGAACATCGCCGCGGATTCTGTCCCTCCGGACCGACATCTGTCGCATCCATTACGTAGGGTCAGCAGCCATGCACCGCCTCTACACGACCAGCGTCGCCTCGGTCTTCCCGCACTACGTCGCGAAGGTCGAGCGCAAGGGCCGGACCCGGGAGGAGCTGGACGCCGTGGTGACCTGGCTGACCGGCCTCTCCCCCGCGCAGGTGCAGCAGCACCTCGACGCCGGCACGACCTTCGAGGACTTCTTCGACGCCGTCGAGCTCAACCCCGACGTCTCCCTCATCACCGGGTCCGTGTGCGGGGTGAAGGTCCAGGAGGTCGAGGACCCGCTGATGCGCCGCATCCGCTACCTCGACAAGCTCGTCGACGAGCTGGCCAAGGGTCGCCCGCTGGAGAAGGTGCTCCGCTCCTCCTGACGCCGTCCACCCGACCGCGGCGTTTCACACCCTCCACCACGGGACAGGTATCGCTCATGTGGAACCCCATCCGCCGGCGCCGTGAGCGGCGCGAGGCCCACCTGCTCGAGCGGCAGGCGTTCCGGGCTGCGAAGCGCCTGGCGCGCGAGGACCTGATGGTCCTCGGCGAGGACGTCGCCGGCCTGGCACTGCCGCCCGAGGCCTCCCAGGAGGTCCGCGAGCACCACCGGTTCGCCCTGGAGGGCTACGACCGGGCGCGCGGGATGCTCGACGCCGCGGACAGCACCGACGACGTCGACCGCCTCGACGAGGTGCTCCAGCTGGCGCGCTGGGAGCTCGCCGCGGTCCGGGCCCTGGAGGCCGGCGAGCCGTTGCCCCCGCGACGCGGACCGTGCTTCTTCAACCCCCAGCACGGGCCCGCGGTGGCCCGTCTCGACTGGGCTCCCCCGCACGGCAGCAGTCGCAGGGTGGAGGTGTGCCGGGGGTGCGAGCTGCGCGTCGAGACCGGTGCTGACCCCGCCCATCGCGAGGTGCGGGTCGGGGACCGCTACGTCCCGTGGTGGCAGGCACCGTCGGCCGCCCACTTCACGAGCATGCCGCTCGCGGAGTCCGTCGAGCACGGCCCGCTGGTCACCGCAGCGCTCACCGAGGCCCGCATCCACGCCTCGTTGGCCGGCATCTCGATCACGGTCAGGGGCTGACCGCCCCAGCCCGGCTCAGACCCGGCCCGGACACGGCTCAGACCCGGTGCAGCCTCCGGGCCGCCTCGGCGATCGACCCGCTCATCGACGGGTAGACCGTGAACGCCTGGGCCAGCTGGTCGGCGGTCAGTGACTCCGCCACCGCGATCGAGACGGGGTGGATCAGCTCGGAGGCCCGCGGCCCCACGACGACTCCGCCGACGACGATGCCGGTGCCGGGACGGATGAAGAGCTTCACGAAGCCGTCGCGGACGCCCTGCATCTTGGCCCGCGGGTTGCCCGACAGCGGCAGCATGACGACCTCGGCCTGGATCTCCCCGGAGTCGACGGCCTGCTGCGACCAGCCCACCGTCGCGATCTCCGGGGCGGTGAAGACGTTGGAGGAGACCTTCTTCAGGTCCAGCGGGTGCACGGTGTCGCCGAGCAGGTGCCACATCGCGATCCGGCCCTGCATCGCGGCCACCGAGGCGAGCATCAGCACGCCCGTGCAGTCGCCGGCGGCGTACACGCCCCGCGCCGAGGTGCGCGAGACCCGGTCGACCCAGACGAACCCGCCGTCCTTGAGCTGGACGCCGGCCTCCTCCAGGCCCATGTCGGCGGTGTTGGGGACCGACCCGAGCGCCAGGATGCAGTGCGAGGCCTGCACCTCGCGGCCGTCGGTCAGGGCCACGGTGACGACGTCCCCGTCGCGGGTCACCGACTCCATGCGCGACTTCGACAGCACGTTCATGCCGCGGCGTTTGGAGACCTCCTCGAGCACGAGCGAGGCGTCGGCGTCCTCCCCGGGCAGCACCCGGTCACGGGAGGAGACGAGGGTGACGGGGATGCCGAGCGCCTGGTACGCCGAGGCGAACTCGGCCCCGGTGACGCCCGACCCCACGACGACCAGCGACTCGGGCCGCTCGTCGAGGTCGTAGACCTGCTCCCACGTCAGGATGCGCTCGCCGTCGGGCTGGGCGCTGGGCAGCGTGCGGGGCGCGGCACCGGTCGCGACGAGGACGGCGTCGGCCTCCAGCGTCGTCTCCGAACCGTCGGCGGCCGTGGCCACCACGCGGCCGGGGCCGTCGAGACGGCCCCGCCCCTGGACGACCTGCACGCCGTCGCGGTCGATGCGGCGGGCGATGTCGCGGGACTGGTCGGCCGCCAGCGCCTTCACGCGGGTGTTGACCCGCGCGAGGTCGACGGCGATGCCGGACGCGGCGTCACCCTCCTTGTCGCGCATGGTGATCCCGAGCTCGCCGGCCTCGGCGACCTCGGTCATCACCTCGGCGGTGGCGATGAGGGTCTTGCTGGGCACGCAGTCGGTCAGCACCGCCGAGCCACCGAGGCCGTCGGTGTCGACGATGGTCACCTCGGCGCCCAGCTGGGCGGCGACATGGGCTGCTTCGTAGCCGCCGGGGCCTCCCCCGACGATGACGACGCGGTCGGTCATGCGGCTCCCCTCCGGGTCAGCTGGTGGTCGATGTGGCTCAGAAGTTGATCATGTGGCCGGTGATGCCGTGCACCGCTTCCTTCACGGCCTCCGACAGCGTCGGGTGGGCGAAGACGTTGCGCGCGACCTCGTCGGCGGTGAGGTCCCACTTCTGCGCCAGCGTCAGCACCGGCAGCTGCTCGGTGACGTCGGGGCCGATCATGGCCGCGCCGATGATCTCGTTGTGCTCGGCGTCGGCGATCACCTTCACGAACCCGATGGCCTCGCCGAGGCCCTGGGCCTTGCCGTTGGCCGAGAACGGGAAGGTCGCGGTCTTGACGTCGTAGCCCTTCTCCTTGGCCTGCGCCTCGGAGTAGCCGAAGGAGCCGATCTGCGGCTGGCAGTAGGTGGCGCGCGGGACGAAGTCGTACTCGACCGGCATGGTCTCGGCGCCGGCGAGGGTCTCGGCGGCCACGATGCCCATCGCCTCGGCGACGTGGGCCAGCATGAGCTTCCCGGTGACGTCGCCGATCGCGTAGACGTGCTCGACGTTGGTGCGGCAGAACTCGTCGATCTCGATGGCACCGCGATCGGAGACCGCGACTCCGGCGGCCTCGAGCCCGTAGCCGTCCAGGCGGGGCGCGAAGCCGAAGGCGGCGAGGAACTTGTCGGCCTCGAGCACCTGGCTCTCGCCGCCGTCGGCGGGGCTGACGGTGACCTTGACGCCCGAGCCGGTGTCCTCGACCTTCTCCACCTTCGTGGAGGTCATGATCTTCACGCCGAGCTTCTTGTAGTGCTTGGCGAGCTCCTTGGACACGTCCGCGTCCTCGGTGGGGACGATGCGGTCGAGGAACTCCACGATCGTGACGTCGACGCCGAAGTTCTTCATCACGTAGGCGAACTCGACACCGATCGCACCGGAGCCGCCGATGATCATCGAGGAGGGCAGGTCGGAGTCGAGGATCTGCTCCTCGTAGGTCACGACGTTCTCGCTCAGCTCCAGGCCGGGCAGCAGCCGGACCTTCGCGCCGGTGGCGATGATCAGGTCGTCGCAGGTGTAGGAGGTGGTCCCACCGTCCTTGTCCTTGACGTCGATCGAGGTCGGGCCGGTGAGGGTGCCCCAGCCGTCGATCTCGGTGATCTTGTTCTTCTTCATCAGGAAGTGGACGCCCTTGACGATCCCCTCGCTGACCTTGCGGCTGCGCGCGTGGGTGGGGCCGAAGGACATCGTGGCGTCGCCCTCGATGCCGTACTTGGCCTTGTCGTGGGTCAGGACGTGGGCGAGCTCGGCGTTCTTCAGCAGCGCCTTGGAGGGGATGCAGCCGACGTTGAGGCACACACCGCCCCAGTACTTCTCCTCCACGACGGCGACGGTCTTGCCGAGCTGCGCCGCGCGGATGGCGGCCACGTAGCCGCCGGGGCCTGCACCGAGAACGAGGACATCGAAGTGGGTCGTCACGAGGTCCACCCTAGTCCCGGACGCACGAGCGTTAGCCTTCGGTGTCGTGACGCTCTACGCCGCCTACGGGACCAACCTCGATCCCGCCCGGATGAGCGAGCGCTGCCCGCACTCGCCGCTGCGCACGACGGGCTGGCTGGAGGGCTGGCGACTGACGTTCGGTGGTGAGGAGCACGGGTGGGACGGCGCCCTGCCGACCATCGTCCAGGACGCCTTCGAGCAGGTCTTCGTGGCGATCTACGACGTGACCCGTGAGGACGAGACGGCCCTGGACGGCTGGGAGTCCGCCGACAGCGGGCTCTACCGCAAGACCAAGGTGCGGGTCTCCACGCTGACCGGTGAGGTCGTGGCCTGGGCCTACGTCCTCGACGCCTACGAGGGCGGGCTGCCCTCCGCCCTGCACCTGGGTGTGCTGGCCGACGCCGCCGAGGCCGCCGACGCGCCCGACGACTACGTCGCCGCCCTGCGACGGCGCCCCTGCCGCTCGACGGGTCTGTGAGTCGGTCCCTCCACGGGACCGGAGGGCGTATCCTCACCGCTCGTGACTGACGAGCCGACGCCCTACGCCCTCGCCGACGACGCCGCTGCCAGGCTGGCCGAGCTGACGGGGGTCGAGCGCCACGACGTCGCGCTGGTCCTCGGGTCCGGCTGGCTCCCGGCCGTGGACGCCCTCGGTGAGGCGACCGCCGAGATCGACACAACCGACC